>CETL01031921.1_pt1 | contig 15058 bp, 9 predicted proteins | sample 356371 | NCBI WGS metagenome assembly CETL01 (sample SAMEA2622518, study PRJEB7988) | marine metagenome | biome: marine biome (ENVO:00000447); feature: surface water layer (ENVO:00002042); material: "saline water (ENVO:00002010), including plankton (ENVO:xxxxxxxx)" | depth 5 m | reverse complement strand
TACTAACATGTGGAAGGGATTGACACTACAATTCCTAACCCATTACTCACTGTTTGCGGCTACAAAGACATAGAAATACAAGTGCACCTTCACACAGGCACCCTAGTTATCACTAATCTTCGTCTTCTTCGACTACTTCAAAGTCAGCGTCGACAACTCCATCCTCAGTTGGTGCTTCACCCGCTTCTTCTTGCTCAGCCATTTCTGCTGCTGCAGCTTCATACAATTTAGCGGAGATTGCGTGCATGCCCTCCTCAATTTCTTTGACTTTTGCTTGGACAGCAGCTTCATCGATCTCATCAAGTTCCTTTGCAACACCCTCTTCATTTTGAAGAAGCGCTTCTAATTCATCGACCTTGGATAGAACAGGTTCCTTATCCTCATCACTGAGTTTCTCTCCAGCCTCTTCAATGGTTCTGCGAGTTTGGTAAACAATTTGATCAGCCATGTTTTTCATTTCCACTTGAGCCTTCAATCGTTTGTCAGCCTCAGCGAATTCTTCTGCCTCTGCAATCTTAGCCTGAATCTCATCTTCGCTCAAGGAAGTATCTGATTCAATCTTGATAGATTGTTCTTTTCCAGTTCCCTTATCCTTTGCAGACACGTTAACAATACCGTTTGCATCGATATCGAATGTGACTTCAATCTGAGGTATACCACGTGGTGCAGGTGGAATTCCCATCAAGTGGAATTGTCCTAGACTTACATTGTCCTTGGCAAACTCTCTCTCACCCTGTAATACGTGAATTTCGACCGCAGGCTGGTTATCGCTTGCAGTTGAGAACACTTCTGAGCGACGGCTTGGAATTGTAGTATTCCTTTCAATCATGGTTGTGGTGACTCCACCTAAAGTCTCAATCCCCAAAGTAAGAGGTGTCACATCCAATAAAAGAATGTCAGAAACACCTTCATCTCCTGCGATAATACCTGCTTGAAGTGCGGCTCCCATGGCAACTGCTTCATCAGGGTTAATTCCCTTGAACGGTGACTTGCCGGTTTCCTTCTCAATAGCAGACTGCACTGCCGGGACTCTAGTGGAACCGCCCACTAGAATGACCTTGTCGACTTCCCCCTTGGAAATTCCAGCATCTTTCATAGCTTGCCTGGTCGGCTTCATTGTCTTCTCGACTAAAGGAGCAATAAGTTCTTCAAATTTGGATTTGGATACGGTTAGATCTAGATGTTCTGGTTGTCCGTCCTTCATTGTTATGAACGGAAGATTTACTTGGGACTGACCGGTTCCAGAAAGTTCAATCTTTGCCTTTTCAGCCGCTTCTTTTAGTCTGCTCATGGCTTGAACATCTTTTGAAAGATCTATACCTGAGGATTTCTTATACTCGGCTACCAAGTAATCGATAAGGACCTCATCAAAGTCGTCCCCACCTAGTTTATTATTTCCTGCTGTTGCCTTTACTTCAATTTGAGGTTGCCCGTCAACATCATAAATTTCTAGAACAGACACGTCGAAAGTTCCACCACCAAGGTCATACACCAATATGGTTTGGTCCTCTTCCTTGTCCACACCGTATGCAAGAGCTGCAGCAGTTGGTTCGTTAATGATTCTTAGAACTTCTAGTCCAGCAATTCGTCCAGCGTCTTTTGTTGCTTTCCTTTGGGCATCAGTAAAATAAGCAGGGCAAGTAATTACTGCTTGCTTAACCTTAGTTCCAAGGTAAGCCTCAGCGTCTGCCTTTAATTTTTGCAATATGAAAGCCGAGACTTCTTGCGGCGTATAGTCAGAATCATCTACCGTAACAGACCATTCAGTTCCCATGTGCCTTTTGACTGATATCATTGTTCTCTCGTGATTGGTCACAGCCTGTCTTTTTGCTGTAACTCCAACCAGTCTGTCTCCACCGTCCTTCGAAAATGCAACAACTGATGGAGTTGTTCTAGCACCCTCTGCGTTTGGTATAACGACAGCCTCGCCATTTTCTATTGTGGCAACACAAGAGTTGGTTGTTCCAAGATCTATTCCGATAACATTACTTTTTGTCATTTATTCACTTCCTTGTTCCGATTTAGAAAATCGGTATTCCTCCATCTTCATCTTCGTCATCATCATCCGCAAGGTCGACACTGACATCTGAAACAATTGGAGAATTATCATCTTCGATTTCATTATCGAGTTCTATTTTTTCAATTTCTAGGGCTGAACCCTGAGGAGTTAACTTTAGAGTTATATCCAAAATTCCATTATTTAATGACCAATCAACAACATCATCGCATTGATGTGGCAGCTCAATTTGCGCTAGTGGAGGGTCTGTTGGGTCAGATAGAACCTGCAGAACATCTCCACCACTCGCCAGGGCAATTTCAATTTCGTTAAAATCGGATCTAGTAGAAAAGTCAACTGTGATTGACATATTCCAACCTGAGAGGTATATGTCGTCGGCGGGTAATTTTAGAATACCGCTTGAAGGAGTATCGTCTTCTATGTCGACTATTGCTGGTGCAGCGTCAACTTTGACATCTACGCCTAGATTTGAAAACATTTCATCAAGTGGCATCCCAGATTGAAAGAGTTTCATAATATTCGACATATCGAAATTGAAATTAACGTCTCCTTTTGCCAATCTCTCGGGATCAATTCCCATTGCGTCAAACTGAGATCTAAACTGGTTTAGCATAGCGCGAAGCTGATCGGTATCAACAGGCATACCCATATTCTTGAACACTTCAGCCATTTTTTGTATCATTTTTTCTTCCCAATCTTCAGCCATGTTACTCGCCACTACTTAACCATCGGTTGTATAGTCCTACAAGCAACCCATATATGAACTCAGCGTTTTTGCCACGCAACAGTTTGAAGGAGGGTTGGTTTGTGGCCAAACCGATGGCGGAGGAAACTATTCTAGAATCTACGGAAAGGACCAGCGGCCGAGAAGCCCTCCGAAAAAATGTGCAGGCAGCCATAGCCCTTGCAGGGGCAGTCCGCTCTACCTTGGGTCCAAAAGGACTTGACAAATTGTTGATAGATGATCAAGGTAGGACACTTCTTACCAACGATGGAGTAACAGTATTAGAGAATGCAAGGGTAGAACATCCAGTCGCTAAAATGATTATCAACACATCCTCAACGCAGGATAAGGTTGCAAGGGATGGCACATCAACTACGGTTGTTATGTGTGCTGAAATGCTTAGAAATGCATGGGAGTTAGTAAGACAAGGAATCCATCCTGCAATAGTAGCTAGAGGTTTTTCTCAAGCAGAAAAGTTTGCAATAGATGCGCTAAGAGATATTTCGATTGATGCTAATGAAAAACAAATTCGCTCGGCTATACGGACATCGCTCTCTGGTAAACTCGATCATGCCATGGAGAAACATCTGTCTGAATTATCACATAAGGCTAGCAGGATAATTCTCAGTGACAAAAGAGCAGACCCTACCCTAGTAAAGATAACTAAACAGAACGGGGGTGCCATGACCGATACTGAGCTGATTACAGGTCTAGCACTTGCGAAAAGCAAGATACATCCCGACATGGTAGAGAGGGGTGAAAAGGGGAAAATCTTGATTCTCGATGGAGGTATCGAGAAAAAACAACCAAAATTTGATGCAAAGCTGAAAATAAGCACGACAGGAATGCTAGATGCGTTTAAAAAATCTGAATCCAAATTATTGAGGTTACAGGTTGAAAACTTGGTAAGAATTGGTTGTGATTTATTGGCTTGTAAAGATGGAGTAGATGATGAAGCAAGACAGATGTTATTGGACCATGGAATTGTTACCTACAGACGCGTTGAAAAGAATGATCTCGACCTTATTTCGCGCGCATGCAATGCCAATCTAGTGTTAGATGCTTCCAGGGCCACAGAGGAAGATCTGGGGACATTTGCCTCCACAAAAGAAGAAATACGTGGCGGAGTAAACCACTGGATTTTGAACGGAACAGATTCTGGTGCAACTTTGATTGTTCGAGGAAGCACAGATGAAGTGCTAAGCGAAGTTGAGCGCTGTTTTGCTGACGGGCTTGGAGTTGCTTGTCAGTTACAAGAAGAACCGGTTTTACTGCCTGGTGCGGGTTCAACCCAGGTTGCCATTGCTAGGAGGCTTAGAAGGTATGCTGAATCAATCCCAGGCCGTGAACAAATGGCCGTTGATGCGTGGGCAGATGCTATCGAATCCATTCCTAGAGCCCTCGCCCTGAATGCAGGTTACGATGGCACCGATTGCTTACTAAAACTAACAGCAGCCCAAAATTTAGATGGGGATTATATGGGTTTAGGATTAGAGAAAGGCGAGCCAATCAACACGATAACTGAAGGTATTCTAGAGCCGATTGGAATAACAAAACAGGCGATTTCAGGCGCAACCGAGACAGCCATAAGCATCCTAAGGATAGATGACGTATTATGGGCTCAGATGGATGCACAACTACCTGAAGAGGTAGAACAGGGATTACAAGGTATGAATCCAGAATGAAATTCACATACAAATTATTACTTTGTATTTTCGTGCTCAGCGCAATTTTTTTCTTACCTTTATGTTCAAGTATCGACTGTAATCTACCCGTTATATGGGCGAGACTTTGGAGAGACGTATCCTAGTCACAGGAGCCCTAGGCCAGATAGGGATGGAACTTCTGGATGCTCTCTCGTCTAGATATGGTGCAGATTCAATTATTGCAACAGATATTAGAGATTCGAATAAGTTGGAAAGTTCAGGAATAAAATTTCACAAACTAGATGTTTTGAATAAAGAAGAGATAGAAAGGATTATTCAAAAATTTGACATAAATGAAGTATACCATCTAGCAGCATTATTGTCCGCATCTGGGGAGAATAATCCTGAGCTATGTTGGAAAATTAACATGGGGGGGCTCGTGAACATATGCGAGTTATCTAGAAATTATAAGTTCAGGATCTTCGCACCTTCATCAATTGCAGTCTTCGGGTCAGACGTAATAGGGGTTGCAAATCAAAATTCTCCTCTAAATCCTGCCACTATGTATGGAATCACAAAAGTATCAGGCGAACTTCTAGCAGAATATTATCATGCAACTCATGATGTAGATATTAGAGGACTTAGGTATCCGGGTCTCATATCTTGGAAGGTAATGCCAGGTGGCGGGACTACCGATTATGCAGTTGAAATTTTCCATGCAGCCGTTTCTGGTAACAGGTATACTTGCTTTGTAGATGAGAAAACAACATTGCCCATGATGTATATGGACGATGCAATCAGAGCGACAATCGAACTAATGGAAGCTCCTAGTGAAAATCTTTCAGTAAGAGGGGGGTATAATCTTGCGTGCCTAAGTTTCACAGCCGAAGAGTTATTCCAAGAGATAAAAATGATAATTCCAGAATTTGATTGTGATTTTGAACCAGATCATCGGCAGAGATATGCAGACTCTTGGCCTGATGCAACAGATGGTCAACAGGCAGAGATAGATTGGGGCTTCAAGATACATTATGATCTCAAGTCAATGTGTTACACTATGATTCAATCACTTAGACAATAATCTCGCATACCTCTTCTTGGCGTAAAAAACTAAAATCTTAGCATGTTTGAAACTCTACCTAGCCGTTTACCTCACGAAATAGCTAGTAAGTTCAAAACCAACTGTTAATCCATTTCATTCCACAAGATTTTCATCTTCTTTTGAAAATGTCGAGATTATTCCTATAACAAACAGGATCATGGCCCCCAGGTATAGCATTAGTGCGACATAGTCTGTTGGGACGTCAAAGTTGGTCCAATATGTGAGCGAATTTTGATTTGTCACGATTTTACTCTTCATCTCGTCAGCATCGTCATCTTCTATTTCAGATGATTGAATAATTTGGAATAGAGGTTGTAAATCATCCATTGTCGGCTGATCATGCCGCTCAAACTCAGGCCTGAGGTCAAGATAGAAAGTCGAAGTAGAGTCACCCTTTATTATCAGGCCTGACAACTCTTCAGCATACATGTTAATCTCTGTGCCGAAGTAGATAGGTAAAGCAGGTGTCATTGCATCTACTATGCTGTATGACTTGATTAGTTTAGCAGTTATTGCTCGTGTAGTTGGGTCTACAGATGCCGAACAAACATCCACTGGTATATCTTTAACCTCACTAGAACCAGAACATGTTATGTTTGTGATTGCATAACCACCTGCATCAACTTTATCTCCCGATCCTGTGATGAAACCACCAGTAGTTTCGTTCAGATAATTTACAGACAACAAACCAAAGGTAGCGGTGAACATAGTCGAGTTGCGCCATGATAATTCAGGCGAGCCATCTTCCAATAATGTCTCTCCTTTGTCGCAATTTGAATTGTGCCCAGTGCAAATTGTGTATGTAGTTGCAGGTCCAGTGCTTAACCCTCCTGAGTTGTAATAAGTTAGGTTGGTTTCTAATTTAGACCAACCTAGAGACATATTCGTTGCATCTCCTGCCACGAAAGCACTAACTGGGTCTCTCCAACCAAACAGCCACTCATCCACTGTCTGAGTTTTGTAAGGTCCGTCACTTCCCAACCCAACTAGGAAGTCAGGAACAAAGTCCCCGTATATTGCATTCCTTACCATTACTCTCAATGCAGCGGCTGCATTTACATCAATTTCATAGATATTAGAGACAGTCATTTCATCCCACGGATATGGTGCCTGAGCTTCCATTGTTAGGGGATTAATTGGTGGAGTAAATCCAAACAACTCCCCGTAGAGGAAGAATCCTGCACCAAGCCTGGTTGTAATACCAAGCGGCCCGTATAGAAGTTCTCCAGCTGTCACAGGGTCAACAGACACAGGAGGTGCACCCATTGAATCACCAGCAACTCCCCAGGCGCCTCCCAAGTTTAGGCTGTAAGTTAGGTAGCCGCCATTAATTGGATCTTCGCCACCAAGTGTTACATTGACGAATTCTTCAGCAGTAATTGTTCCAGAACCGCCCAGAAGAACCATTGGAAGTGAGGACTGACTGGTAAGCCATCCACCAACCCACGTGGCGATTGCACTATATTGTGCCATATCTAAATTGTAAGAGGACATTGCTGTTGCGGCGTCCATTCCGATGAATGTTGCAACACCAAATGCTGTTGCAGATTCATCACCTACTGCATTGGTGGCTAGTAGACCAGTTGGTATTGGATCTCCTTGGCCGCCAAACAATAGATTCATTGCAACTTCGTTATCGATGTCAACTCCAAGGTAGTTCATCATACGAGTAGATGCATCGACTGCGGTGCCAGACTGGTCAGTAAACCAGTCATCATCGCCACCGCCAAACACATGAGCAAACATACCACCTATTCCCCAACAAACAGCGTAGTCGTTGGCGATAGTTGCGTTAATATCTGGCATTGGAGCAGTTGGGTCTACAAGGAAGCCCCAGATACTTGCTCTTTGCATGGTTCCAACATTAGCAAAGTTGTTTCCTGCATCAGCCATTACTTCATCATAGGTTGCGGTCGGGAACGCATCACAGTGACCAGCAAGAACCATTACACCAACCATTCCAGAGAGTGAAACATCCTCACCAGTTGGCATTAATGCGGAATCAAAAGCGTAAGTTAGGTCGGTGATTGACGAACTACCCGTGAACATCTTGCTAAGATTTGTCTCACCTGCTGCTTGTTGCTGTCCTTGTATGGCTTGCGTATAGTTAACTGTGGAGGGGTATCCTGACACGTTGTTGTAACCTGACATGTTCGCAGCTGCAAAGTAAGCATCAAACTGATTGTACCAATTCATACCAATCACAATCGAAGCATTTGCTGCATCCATTGTTTCACCATCGGTATATGCGACGTAGCCACCAGCCATTGTATTTGACACCCATTCAGCAGTTACTTTACCAGCACTAAAAGAAGTCATTTCGTTGTTAATTGCACCAGCGGCAAAACCAGCCTTGGTCAGATCCATTATTCCAGAAATTGCTAATCCTGTTGCACCAACAACCTGTGGCTGGAACGGAATGTTGGTCGTAGTCACTTCAGTATCGCAAGGTGTTCTAGCATCATCTGCGCATTCGTAAACTTTTGACTCGCTGTAAGTTAGGGTTCCAGCATCTTTGTCAAATTCTATTATTTCCCTCGTGTAGGTTATGTCATAATCAAAAGGTCCAACTTTTTCATAGACAGGGTTCTCCTCTCCAGGGTTTGTTAAATTCCATGCGTAATAACTACGACTTGCAGTACTAGTTGCCCAATCATCTTTTGCCTCTGTACAATCTTTATCTGCACACGCAGAATCTGTTGGGTAAGTCTCAAAATTTTCTTCTACTGCTTCTTCTACTGCCCCAGTTGACATTATTGAAAGCGGAGCGCTTAATACTAGAAGTGCTAATGCAATTCCAATCAATGTTTTGGTGTTTGATAATAGACTCATTAGGGTGTTGTGAAAAACACTAGGCATTAAAGATTACACCGGATTAGGTGTCTAATATCACAGTTGCAGATACATGAATTTCAGCCAAATAGTAGTGTTATTATTTCTTGAAATGCAGTTTACTTAGTTGAAAGTGGTATTGTGAATAATAAACATTAGAATTTACACTAAAGGCAGGAGTGTAAGAAATCCAATATTTTAGTAAAAAAACTATCTGAAAAATCTACGCCTATTGTCTGATAAAATAACTAATTTGAAACATTTTAATCAAAATAAATAGTGTATTCGCGACCCAATGTTGAAATGGGGGACGCGACAGGAATAAATCCCGTTGATGAACATGAAGTATGTAGTCGTCTCGGGGGGCGTCCTAAGCGGACTGGGTAAGGGAGTGACCGCTTCAAGTATCGGCGTTCTACTAAAAAGTGCTGGACTGCGTGTAACAGCAGTGAAGATTGATCCCTATCTTAACAGCGATGCAGGAACTATGTCGCCATTTGAGCATGGCGAGGTTTTTGTTCTTGATGACGGTGGCGAGGCCGATTTAGATCTTGGAAATTATGAGCGATTTTGCAATCTTAATCTTTACAGCGATAACAATATTACAACAGGAAAAATATACTCTGAGGTTATAGAAGCCGAGCGTCGTGGAGACTATTTAGGTAAGACAGTGCAGGTAATCCCTCACGTGACTGATTCTATACAAGACTGGATACAAAGGATATCTGCTATACCTGCTGATGGGTCTGGAGAAAAACCAGAAGCATGTGTTATTGAGTTAGGGGGAACTGTTGGTGACATTGAAAGTTCTCCGTTTTTAGAGGCGCTTAGACAATTTCAATTTAGAGTCGGTCGCGAGAACGTGTGCTTTGTGCACGTGTCCTTAGTTCCTGTAATGGGTCCAGTTGGCGAGCAAAAAACGAAACCTACCCAGCACACCGTAAAAGAACTTAGAGGATTGGGAATAAATCCCGATGTATTGGTTTGTAGAGCCGAAGCACCCTTAGAACAAGAAACTAGAGAAAAATTAGCAGCATTTTGCCATATTTCGCCCGGTTCAGTTATGAGTGCACACGATGTATCTAACATATATCGAGTTCCGTTGTTACTAAGAGACCAGGGAATTTGTGATGCTCTCGGAATTGATTGTAACGCAACAGATATTTTGAGAAAATGGGAAAAGATGGCAGACAGAGTTGATAATTTAGGTCCGGAAGTGCATATAGCAATGGTTGGAAAATACACTGGCCTTACAGACTCATATCTCTCAGTTATTAAGAGCCTTCAACATGCATCCTATGTCATAAATCGAACATTGGTCATCGATTGGATTGAAGCTTGTAACCTCGAGAATGAATCTCATGATGATTGGGACAAATTAAGGTCAGCAGATGGGATATTAGTGCCTGGAGGTTTCGGTGATAGGGGGATTGAAGGTAAAATACTGGCTGCAAACTACGCCAGAGTAAGCAAAACACCATTCTTGGGAATCTGCTTAGGTCTACAAATTGCCACGATAGAATTTTGTCGTAATGTATTGGGCCTGAAAGGTGCCAATTCTACTGAATTTGATCCTGACACTCCACACCCTGCCGTAGTATTCATGCCAGAAATATCTAAAACACATTTGGGTGGAACGATGAGGCTTGGTAGCAGACCAACTATTTTTCAAGTCGAAGATTGTATGATAAAAAGACTTTATGACGGTAGCTCAAAAGTTGATGAAAGGCATCGACACAGGTATGAGGTAAATCCAGATTTGATTTCCAGAATAGAAGAGGCTGGATTGGTTTTTGTTGGAAAGGATGAGACTGAGCAAAGGTGCGAAATCTTCGAACTAAATGACCATCCATACTATGTCGGAGTACAATATCATCCAGAATTTAAAAGCCGGCCAGAGAAACCTAGCCCTCCATTCCTCGGATTGTTATTAGCGGCTGATGGTCAAAAAATTTGATATCCTGTAAGTGTAAATTCATTGACGGCATTATAAATAAATATGAAATTAGTGAGACAGGACTATGGCCGATGTAGGTTCACCGCTGTCATATTATTGGCGTGCATCTGGTTCGTTTCTTGGTTATTTTAATCTGCTAGCTATCTTTGGTGTATTATCAGCCATCTTTCTAATATTCTTAGCATACCTGATTCTTAAAGCAGGTCCAAAGAAAGCAAAAAACAGATTTATGGCGCTTATGTTAGTTACTGAAGCCTTGAGATGTGTGACATCTATGTTGTTCTGGGTATATGCATGGCCCGAGGAGATTCTGCATGTGTTAGAGCCGGGAAGAATTGTTTACTACACAATGTCATTTCAATTATTTTTACTTTACATGATTGCTGCAACGTTTTACAGCGAAAAGGAATGGTGCAAGAAAGTTAGCGGATTTTTCCGCCTTCACGGTTTATACATCCTACCATTGTTCTGTTTTATGTTCATCATATTTACTAGCCAACTTCTAGGTGGAGCTAGCGTTGCTATTGGGGATATAGCTTGGGTGTATTGTCCAGAGGTTGGGGCAGGTTATGGTTCAACTGCATCAGGCGACGAATTACCTTTCGACGTAATTTGTCCGGATACATATGAATCGGTTTATCCTCTAACCTATTCGAATGTGGCATTAGGCGTACTAGCGAGGATACTTTTGTTCATACCCCTAATAGGTGCTATTGTTGCAACGGTTGCAATAGGGCGCTCATTGAAAAGAATCAAGCCCCATGAATCTGGAGATGTTGTTGGCGAGGTGCGAGCTGTTCGATTAGGATTCATCGGCAAGACAACATTACAAATCATTACCACTGTAATATTATTCGTTATTATTTCAATTTTGGGTGAATCTCCAAGTTTGAGCACAAACCCGTTCAATGCAGATCAAGAAATTCCGATCGTTTTGATTGCCCTTGCTCCCTTAATGCCATCGGCAGTTGTGCTAGCAGCACTGTTTGAAGGAATCGTCTTCACGTATGCTGTTGTCAAAAACGAAATGTTTGGAATAGACGAAAGTCTAAGAAAGACGTTCACGACAACAATCTTCGCAGGAATAGGCGCAGTCTTATTCCTTGTAAGCACCGAATTAATGGAGAATTTGTTTGATCAGGGATGGATAGGAGGTGTAATAATTGGATTACCTCTTATAATTTTGAGAAAACCAATAATCGGGGCTTTAGGAGTGTTCTCGTCCAGATTATTACCAGAATCGCACACCAAAAGTGAACTTGGTTACTTAGAGATGTATTCCTTGGCTAAAAAAGATGGTAGTATAACCATTAATGAGCGTTCAATGTTGAATTTGCAAGCTAAATCATATGGAATAAGCGAAGAAAGAAAAGAACATTTAGAAAACTGGTATGATGGACTTGAACAGGATCAAAAAACACCGGAAGGTTTGGCTGAAAAATATGGTTCTAGTGGAATAAATATGATGAATGTATTTGGCACAACAGGGGAAGCACCGATAGATGAGAGGGAGATTCAAGAAGCATTCAATATTATGGATACTAATGATGATGAGGTTATTTCCCCAACTGAGTTCTCCAATTCTCAGGAGGTATCTAAACTCCCAACAGAGTCTCAAATCGAATTATTCCAAGAGATTGATCTCAACGAAGATGGCGTTATTCAATATGATGAATTCAAAACTCAGGCGCAAATAACAGAATCAGAGGTATTATCAAAGAACAATGAGAGTTCATACCTCGAAGCATACCGAATTGCAATGGATGACGGTGTTATTTCACCTGATGAGCGAAAAATGTTGCAGTTTCAGGCTAAGGCATTCGGTATATCACAAGAAAGGGTTGAACAAATTGAACATAAATTCAACAGAAGTTTTCAGGAAAGCCAAGAAGACTAGTGACTTGAAATTATATCAAAAAAATCTGTTTTCCCCGTTACTGAACGGATAACTTCTCATCATTCTTCCTCACGGTGCTTACTTATTGCAATTATTGGTATAGCAATCCAAAATAGTCCTACCACCCATGTGTATATCAGAGCATATTCTAAAGCAGGATATTCATCTAGGAGTGGTTCAGAACAACCCCAGACCTCTCGCCACCATGGATCGTTCGGTATTTCTTCACCAATTATGAAACTACTACCTAGTATTGGTGTGGCAACAGATAAATTTCTTTCATCCCCCAGTTTTGAAACTAATTCCATGGGTTCGAACCAGTGGTGTAGGGCTAATTCATACTTGGAAATATGAATTGGTAAGATTAGAGATGCGTTTAAATCTAAACCAGCTTGTATTACCTCCTCTGGAAGCATATGAACCTGTTTCCAAGCAAGGTTGTATTGCCCTGAATCTAGAAATGCTATGTCAAATGGACCATATTTTTGACTAATATTCTTGAATTCGTCCATGTATCCAGTATCGCCACTGAAATAGATACTTTTGTCGTGTAATTTGAAAACCCACGAGCCCCACAAAGTTGCGTGGCTATCTCCTATTCCTCTTCCACTAAAGTGTCTGGAAGGTGTGAATGCAACATTCAGATTATCAGATATTGTAAATTCATCATACCAGTCGAACTCCTCAATATTCTCATCTTCTACACCCCACTCTAAAAGATGATTTTTTATCCCTAGTGGAACATAAAATCTTGAATCTTTCAAACTTTTTACCGTGCTCATGTCCAAGTGATCATAGTGATCGTGTGAGATGAATACATAATCTATTGGAGGTAGATCATCAATTTCATATGAGTGCTCATAAGGGAAGGGACTGGGTCCTATGGAAAGTGGACCTGCTCCGGAATTACTGAACACTGGATCAGTGATTAGTGTTAGGTTATTAGAACGCATCAAGATAGTAGAGTGCCCAAACCAAGATACACTTATTTCTCCAGCCTCTAAATCGATGACGTCAAATTCCTCGGAGGGCAGATTTTCATTTGGTGTCCTGCAATCATCGCTTACCAAATAATCCGTGAAAAGGTCCCATGATGAAACCTCATCAGATTGCAAATCTGTTTGTTCATAATTTTGAAAAATTCCATCGTTGAAATTCGGAGAATCGTGCGATGTAGGGTTGCCACCAAAGTCATCTGCATAATTCAGTGCGATTGTAGCGATTATGGCAATCGTCGAGATCAACGTAACTAAAATTAGTGATAACAACTTGATTTTTCTTATCTTGGTTGGCTTTCTGATTCCGTTTTCTTTTTTGGTGAATAACTTAGTTTTCTCCAGTAATTTCACAAAAGCCCAAAACACGGCAATTGTAGCAAAAAATATGTTCAATGACCTGAGGTTTTTACCTTCAAGCCAAATCACTGTTGAAGATAAAATCAGTATATACCCTAACAAATTATTTCCCGGTGTGAAGAAATACCTCCAACGTGTAGATTTTGAACCATTTTTATTGGTATTATCTAAATCAGACTGTGACATAGTTATTACCAGATATTTTTGGAAAATCACATTCGAACTTTCTTTCTAGTTATGGCTCTCCAAATTCTCTGGAGGGGATCGTAATACCTGTCAACGACCCTTTCCTTCAATTGGATAATCGCATCATCAGTGATTTGGATTCCAGCCGGGCATACTTCTGTGCAGCACCGTGTAATATTACAATATTCGACTCCGAAATCCTTTTTGATTTCTGGAAGCCTATCTTCCTGATCAAGTGGGTGCATTTCATACTGAGCTAATCTAACTAAGTTTCTTGGTCCAGCGAAGTCATCGAATAATGCGTGATCTCTCAAAACGTGACAAGTGTTCACGCAAAGGAAACACTCGATACACTCTCTGAATTGTTGAACTCGGTGAGCTTCATGCTGATTGAATTCCCAATCGGGCTCTTCTGGTCCCTTTATTGGTTTAATTTTTTGAGCTACTTCATAATTCCAAGAAACGTCTGTAACAAGGTCTTTGATGAGTGGGAATGTCTTCATTGGTCGTATTTCAATTGGCTGATCAACGGGAGTCTCTGCAACCACATCAGACATTCTTGTCATACACATTAATCTTGGTCTACCATTGATTTCGGCACTGCATGAACCGCATTTTCCGGCTTTACAATTCCAACGAACAGCCATATCGGGTTCTTGTTCATACTGAATGCGGTGAACACAATCAAGAATGACCATCCCTTCATCTAATTCCAATTCATAGTCTTGTAAACTAGAAGAGTTTTCATCACCGCGCAGTATTTTGAATTTCTGAGTTTTACCTTTCAGTGACATTATTTCCCATCTCCTTGCTCTGCAGCTCTTTCAGCAATCATCTGCTTTACTTCTTTGATTGCTACCTTGAGGTCGTCTCTCATATCCAAAATCGGTTCTTGGCGTATTTTTATCTCGCCTTTTTCCATCCAGACTATGTTTAATGTCTTGCCCCAATACTCATCTTCGTGTCCAGGGAAATCATCACGAGTGTGCCCTCCTCTGCTTTCTTCTCTTGCAAGTGCGGCAAGGGTTGCAACTGTTGAGATGTCTACCATATTTTTCAGATCGAGTGCTTGATGCCAACCAGAATTATACTTCCTGCTTGTTCCTGGGAAAGCATTTTTTTCTCGTTTAGAAAACTCTTTCAAATCTTCCAATGCTTCTTCAAGTTCCTCCTTAACTCGTATGATACCAACTTTTTGCTGCATCATTTCTCTGATATCATCATAGATAAGTCCCGGATTTTCGCCTTCTCCTCTTTCAAGAGGTTCCAACATATCTCTGATAGCGGATTTTACTTGCTTTTCATTTATGCTTGGCTGGGCTAAGGACTTGGAGCGTTTTGC
>CETL01095318.1_pt1 | contig 15147 bp, 14 predicted proteins | sample 356371 | NCBI WGS metagenome assembly CETL01 (sample SAMEA2622518, study PRJEB7988) | marine metagenome | biome: marine biome (ENVO:00000447); feature: surface water layer (ENVO:00002042); material: "saline water (ENVO:00002010), including plankton (ENVO:xxxxxxxx)" | depth 5 m | reverse complement strand
TATGAACTTAAGCCTCACTCAGGAAATAGCGATTTAAAAGTTCAGCTTTTAGCTTCTGGGCCAATGGTAAATGAAGCAATTGAAGCTTCAAAACTTTTATTAGAAGATTGGGATATTGATGCTAGTGTTTGGAGTGTAACAAGTTATTCAGAATTGCATAAAGAAGCTGAAGATGTTAGAAGATGGAATATTTTACATCCAGAATCAGAACCAAGAAAATCCTTTATTGAGAAAAAAATTATAAATGAAAATGGTCCTGTTATAGCAACGAGCGATTATGTGAAACTTGTAGCTGAACAAATCCTGCCTTATATAAACTGTCCTTTCGTTGCTTTAGGAACTGATGGATTTGGGAGAAGTGATACCCGTGATAAATTAAGAGATTTTTTTGAAGTCAACAGATATTATATTATCCTTTATGCACTAGACAAACTATTTATTGATAAAAAGATAGATAAAGAATTAGTTTCTAAATGTATAAAAAAATATAAAATTGACATTGATAAACCTAATCCAAATAAGGTTTGATTTTATGTATATTATGGAAACAATTTAATATATAATTATATGAGTTTTATTCTACCAAATATAGGTGAAGGTATTGATAATATTTCAGTAAGCGAAATTCTTGTTGAAGAAAATCAGAAAATAAAAGCTAATGATTCAGTTTTACTTGTTGAAACGGACAAAGCATCAATGGAAATACCCATTGACAAGGATTGCATTATTGAGAAAATTTTAGTTCGAGAGGGGGATACTATCTCTCCAGGACAAAAAATACTTGAAATAAAAAATATTGATATTAAAAATGATCTTGTATATCAAGAAAAGAATGTATTGCAAAAAGATGAATCTAAATCTTTAGACTCTAAAGAAAACACTCCCCCATCTAACTTTGAAAATCAATCTAAGAATGAAATAACAGATAAAATTGATACTGAAAGCACATCAAATTTATCAGATGATGATTCAATATCACAAAAAAGTATTCGATTAGAAAATGTAATTCCTTCACAAACAAAAAGGGAAACGAGTGATAGTATTAATGCAAGTCCATCAGTTAGGAAATTTGCGAGAGAATTAAATTGTAATATTAAAAATATTTCTGGCTCTGGGCCAAATAACCGTATAACTAAAGAAGATGTATTAAACTATACTAATGGTAATAATTCCATTGTAAAAGATACTCCTAAGAAAAGTTTAACAGATCAATTTTTATCTTTAGGTCCAATTAAAAAAGTTAGTTTAAATAATGTTCAAAGTACATCTGCTACTAGATTACATAAATCATGGACTAGCATACCTCATGTAACTCAATTTGATGAAGTTAAAATAGATGATCTGAGCGATTTGATAAAGTTATTAAAAAGAATCAACAAAAATCCAAAATCAAAAGTTTCGTATATTCCTTTCTTTATTAAAGCTGTTTATTTAATACTTAAACAACTAGAAATTTTTAATTCATCATTAGACCATGATGGAAATACTGTTATTAAAAAATATTATTATAATATTGGTTTTGCTGTCGATACACCCAGAGGTCTTTTTGTTCCAGTTATTAAAAACGTAGATAAAAAAAGTATTAAACAAATAACAATAGAATTTAATAATTTAATTAATAAAGCTATGGATAATAAATTGACAATAGATGATATGACCGGTGGCTGTATAACTATTTCTAGTCTCGGCAATATATCAGGCAAATTCTTCACACCTATTATTAATTCACCAGAAGTTGCTATCTTAGGAGTTTCGAAAATATTTAAACAAATTGTTGAACGGAATGGAAAATTACGTTCTCAAAGTATGCTGCCAATATCTTTATCATATGACCATCGAGTTATTAATGGAGCTGATGCAGCTAAATTCACAAAACTTTTTGGTGAAATTATTAATAAAACCTCTCTTTTAAAATAGACTTTTCTAAATTTGAATAACACTAACAATATAAAAAGAAAAATTGTAGTTATTGGTTCTGGACCAGGTGGATATACCGCTGCATTTAGAGCTGCAGATTTGGGTTTAGATGTTACTTTAATAGATAAAGATAAAAATTTAGGAGGTGTTTGTTTAAATAGAGGCTGTATCCCATCCAAAGCCTATCTGCATTTAGCAAACGTAATACATGAAGCAGATGAATCAAAAAATTTTGGTGTAACTTTTGAAAAGCCAAAAATAGATTTCAAAAAAATATTTAAATGGAAAAATTCCATAGTTAATAATCTTAATTCTGGAATAGAAACACTTGCAAGTCAAAGAAATATCAAAGTTATCAATGGCCTTGCTTCTTTTTTATCTGCAAATAAATTATCAGTGAAAGATAATCAAAATAAGATAATTAATATTAATTTTGATTACTGTATAGTTGCTACTGGATCATCTCCTTCAAAACTAAATTTTAGTGCTAATGAATCTCCTAATGTGATTAATTCTACCGAAGCACTTTCGCTTAATGAAATTCCAAAAAAAATGTTAGTAATTGGTGGAGGATATATAGGCCTTGAGTTAGGAAGTGCTTTCCAATCTTTTGGAAGTAGGATTACTGTTGCTGAATTTTCATCTAGACTTTTACCAATGGCAGATAAAGATTTGGTTAATCCTTTATTTAAATGTTTAAATAATAAATTTGAAAATATATTTTTATCAACAGAAGTTATTAATTTGAAAGAAGTTAAGAATATGGTTAATGTTGAATTCAAAAATAATGATATAATTTTCCAAGATTCGTTTGATAAAGTTTTAGTTTCAGTTGGTAGAACCCCTAATACAAAGTTTTTAAATCTAGAAAAAGCAGGAATTAAATTAAGCGAGAGAGGCTTTATACCTGTTAATGATAAAATGAGAACAATAACTCCCAATATTTATGCTATTGGGGATATTGTTGGTGATCCAATGCTCGCTCATAAAGCAACTCACGAAGGTAAGGTTGCAGCAGAAAATATTGCTGGACATAACTCAGTTTTTGATCCAATTGCAATTCCATCTGTAATTTACACAAATCCAGAAATTGCATGGGCAGGCTATACTGAATCAGATTTAAGAAATAAGAAAATTAAGTATAATAAAGGTATATTCCCGTGGTCAGCAAGCGGGAGAGCAATGACTAATGGTCATGCAACAGGAAAAACAAAAATACTAACATCTGAAGATAATTCTAGAATACTTGGTGTAGGCATATCAGGAAGTAATGCTGGCGAGCTTATATCAGAAGCAATGCTTGCAATTGAAATGGGTGCAAATATTGAAGACATAAGTTTAACAATTCACCCCCACCCTACACTAAGTGAAACTTTTGCAAATGCCTCGGAAGTTCTAACAAAAACAATTACAGATTTGTACATTAAAAGTTGAAAAAAACAACTTTAATTAATGGTGATACCATTTTTTGTATAAATTCTTTAGAAGCTCAAATGCTCCATGAGCATATTACAGGCTATTTTGATGACTTTATTAATCTAAAACAATCAGATATAATACTTGATATAGGAGCAAATATTGGTATTCTTGGTTTAGATTTATCTAAAAAATATCCAATGATTAACATTCATTCCTTTGAACCTATTGATGATATTTTTTCAGTCCTTAAGGCAAATACAGTTTTAAGTAAGAATAAAAACTTTAAATCTTATAACTTTGGAATTTCTGATAAAAGTGAATCAATTGAGTTAACGTATTTCCCAAATGCTCCTGCTTTATCAAGTGCAAATGATGAAATATGGAACTCTAAAAAAGATTTAATTGAGGCCTTTGATGGTAGCATACAGAATGCTCCCTCTAATTGGTGGTGGAAAAAGTTCATACCAAAATTTACCTATGCTTTTTTCGTAAAAAATCTTATAAGAAATAAGAAAAAAATTACCTGTAAACTTAAACCACTTTCTAAAGTAATTGAAGAATTATCACTAAAAAAAATAGATCTTTTAAAAATTGACTGCGAAGGGAATGAACATAAAGTTATTAATGGAATCAAAGAAGAAAATTGGTTAATAATAAATCAGTTAATTATTGAAATAAATGATATTGATGGTCGCTTGAAATATATTGAAAACAAATTAAAAAAATTAGGATTTAAAATCAAAATCATTCAAGAACCTGCACTTGAAAAAACTAATCTATATAACCTTTTTGCTAGAAAATAATTATTTTAAAATAGATAAAATGTCCTCAAAAAAAATCAATTTAAAACAAAAATTTTCAAAATTTACAGAATATTGGTCACCAAAAATTATTGCACAGATGAATGATTATCAGTTTAAAGTTGTTAAAATTAAAGGTGAATTTACATGGCATAATCATACAGATACAGATGAAACATTTTTAGTAATTGAAGGAGAAATGTTCATAGAATTTAAAGACCATGAGGTGAAATTATCTAAAGGTGAAATGTATGTTGTCCCTAAAGGAGTTGAACATAAGCCTCATGCAGAAAAAGAATGTAAAATTCTTATTATTGAACCTAAAGGTGTAATTAATACTGGTGACGCAGGTGGTGATTTAACAGTTGATAAAGAAACATGGATTTAATAAATAAATCGTTATTATTTTATTATATATGATTCTCTAACTAATCTTTCTCCAATTTTTAAATTATTTAAATCATTGGAAAAGAGCCTTAATATTACATCCCCTTTACTTATTTTATCATTATTTTTTTTAAAAAATTCTGCACCTGAATTATTATCTCTAGTACCTTTTAATTTATTAATATAATTAACAGCATCTCCAATTTTTTTTGTATCTATAAATTTAATATTTCCAGATTCATAAGCTTTAATCTCTATACAATCTGTGTAGTCACAATTAATACTATTAATATCTCCACCATGTTCATATACCATCTTTTCAAAAATCTCATATGCTTTACCATTATTAATAACATCAATCATTTTTTGTTTTGAATTATCTATTTTTGCTAACGAGCATGCAACCCTACCAAGTTTGAAAACAACATCCATTAAATCATCGGGGCCCCTACCTCTTAAGCAATAAATTGATTCAATTACTTCGCAATTTAGTCCAGAGAAATTTCCTAGAGGTTGAGTCATATCGGTACCTAAATATTTCACATCAACATTAAACTTTTTACCAATCAAAGATAATAATTCTCCTAATCTTTGACCTTCTTTTTTAGTTTCTAAAAAAGCACCATTCCCATATTTAATATCTAACACTAAACCATGAATACCTTCAGATATTTTCTTACTCATTATACTTCCACATATGAGAGGTAAGGATGCAATAGTATTGGTTTTATCTCTCAACGAATATATTTTACGGTCAGCAGGACAAATTTCATTGGTTTGCCCTATAATAGAGATGCCTACTTTCTTAACAATTTTTTTAAATTTATCTAAATCAATTAAGCCATTATATCCAGGTATAGATTCAAGTTTATCCAAAGTACCACCTGTATGACCTAAATGTCTACCGACTACCATTGGTACGAAGCACCCACATGCAACTAAAATAGGACCTAGAATTAAAGAGACCTTATCACCTACGCCTCCTGTTGAATGTTTATCAATGACATATCCATCAAGGTTATCAAATTCAACTTTTTCACCAGAATTAATTATTGATTCAGTATAGAGCACTGTTTCATCAATATTCATTCCATATTCAAAAATTTCTTTTAGCCATAAAGTCATATTTTTATCATCTATCTCATCATTTAAATATGACTGCACTATAAAACTGATTTCTTTTGAGCTATAAAATTTGTTATTTTTTTTATACTTAATTAGTTCTTGAAAATCAATCATAAAAAAATATCTATCTTAATTAAACAAAGATACTGAATCTATATCATTAGGTTCCACAAAATGTTTTATAAGTTTCATCAAAGCCATCAGGAGTAGTTTGAAACCTATCAAGATTTACACCATATTCATACGTATTAGCCATTTGATGTAATATTTTATCAAATTCCTCTTTATTACCGTTTATTGCATTATTTAAAGCAGATTCTACTAAATGATTTCTTGGAATATAAATGGGATTATTTTTTTTCATTATTATTAGACTATTTTTATCATTTTTAACTCTTTCTTTCCACTTTTTTAACCAATTTTTAAAATCAGAAGATTGAAATAATAAATCTTTATTTGATTTATTTAATGTTAAACTTAAAAAGGTATTCGTATAATCTGCCCTATGCAATTCCATGAGTTCTAATAAATCGTTGATAAATTGCTCATCTGATTTTTCAGGATTTGTTATTCCAATTTTACTAAACATCATGCTATACCAATTATTTGAAAAATAAGCAGAAAACTCATCTAATATATTTTGAGCTAAATCAATAGCTTTATTCTGATCTTTATGAATGAAAGGTAAAAGAGTACCTGCAAAAACTGATAAATTCCAATAAGCTATTTTGTGCTGGTTTCCGAAAGCATATCTACCATGTCTATCAATTGAACTAAAAACGGTTTTAGGATTATATTTATTCATGAACGCGCAAGGTCCATAATCAATTGTCTCTCCAGTAATAATCATATTATCTGTGTTCATGACTCCATGTATAAATCCAACTCTAATCCAACTAATAACCAAATCAATTTGTTTTCTCATAACAGTCTTCAATAAATCAGTGCATGGTGAATCACTACCAGATATATCTGGATAATATCGTTTGATAACATAATCGATAAAATCTTTAAAATCCTTTTGCGAACAAAAATGTTTTGCGTATTCAAAAGTTCCCACTCTTATATGACTAGATGAAACTCTGCTTAGGATCCCTCCATTATTAATTGTTTCTCTAAATACACTTTCACCAGTATTAATAACCGCTAAACTTCTGGTGGTCGGAATATTTAAAAAATACATTGACTCACTCATTAAATATTCTCTGAGCATTGAACTCAAGGTCGCCCTACCATCACCTGCTCTAGAAAAGGGAGTTTGACCAGAACCCTTAAGCTGAATATCAAAAAATCTGTTATCTAAAGCTTTTTGTTCCCCAAGTAAGATTGCTCTACCATCTCCAAGCATTGTAAAATTACCAAATTGATGTCCTGCATAAGCTTGTGCGATGGGATTTGAGTTATTTGGTAGGATATTTCCTGACAAATAACCAGTAATCTTACTAACATCATTATTTAGAAATTCTAAATTTAGCTGTTTTGAAAGCTTTTCGTTAAAATATACTAATTTAGGATTTTTAACTTTAATAGGTTTAATTTTCTTATAGAATGAACTTGGAAGTTCTATATAACTATTTTGAAGGCTCCAGTTTTCGTTTGTTGTTTTCATATGATTGTTACTATACAGATAGTATTAATTCATCAAAATTCCGTTTTCATTCCAACGACTCATCTCAGATACCTTTTTATCATCTTTGTATAAAACTTTTGATTTTATATTACCATTTTCATAAAAGGTTTTTTCGAACCCATTTTTTTTGTCAAATTCATAGATAGTTATAGATTTTATTCTTCCATTTGAATAGTATCTTATCCACTCACCATGTATTTTTCCGTAAAAATATTCAACAGTATTAATAATATTTCCTTCTTCATCCCAATATTTAGATAATCCATGCTTTTTACCATTTTCTTTCTCAAATGAATATCTCATTTGATTATTATCGTAAAAAGATTTTTCGATATTTGGACTTGTTGAACATGAGAATAATAGAATGATAGAAACTAATAAAAATGTTTTCAAAATATTCTCCTAACTGACGAGTTGATTTTTATATAAAAAATGTGGCGGCGCAGGGACTCGAACCCCGGACACCCGGATTATGATTCCGGTGCTCTAACCAACTGAGCTACGCCGCCTTTGAAATTAATTATTTAATAAATGATAAATTAATCTAACTGCAACACCAGTAGCACCAACTTTCGGTTGATAACTAGGTTCTGTTGGTCCCCAAGCTGTTCCAGCAATATCTAAGTGACACCATGGAGTATCACCAACAAATTCTTTCAAGAAAGCACCTGCAGTAATTGTTCCAGCACCAGCTTTACCTAAATTTTGGATGTCAGCATATTTACCTTTGATATCTTTTGAATATTCAGGCCAAAGTGGAAGTTCCCAAACTTTTTCATCGGTTGCTTCACTTGATTTTTTAATTTTACCAATTAATTTTTCATCATTTCCCATTAAACCTGTTGCTCGATGACCAAGTGCAACCAAAACTGCTCCTGTCAATGTAGCAAAGTCTATCATAAACTTTGGTTTATAATTTTTATTTACATATGATAAAACATCAGCTAAAACTAATCTGCCCTCAGCATCTGTATTTAAAACCTCAATTGTTTTTCCATTATATGCAGTTACAATATCACCAGGTCTTTGAGCATCACTTCCAGGCATATTTTCTGTGGATCCTATTGCAAATAGAATATTTACCTTAGGCTGAAGTATGGAAACTGCGTTCATTACGCCCATAACAGTTGCACTTCCACACATATCAAATTTCATTTCATCCATTCTTGCACCTGGTTTCAAAGAAATTCCACCAGTATCAAATGTCAAACCTTTTCCAATTAAAGCAATCGGCTTATCAGATTTAGAACCACCATTATATTCAACAATAATCATTTTTGCAGGTTCTTTTGCTCCCCTAGCTACACCATAAAAACTACCTAACCCCATTTTTTCAAATTTGCTAACATCAAAAATCGTACATTTCATATTCTTTGCTTTAGAAATTCTTTTTGATTCATTAGCTAAATAAGTAGGTGTTAATATATTCGCTGGATGATTACCTAAATCTTTTGCAAAATTTACACTATTTGCAATAACTGCTGAAGCTTCTAAAGTTTTCTTATCACATGTACCCAAGACAGTAACCTTCTTTAATGAATTTGGTTTAGAATCCATAGTTTTGTAATCTAGAAACTGATAATTACCTAAGACAATGCCTTCATATAATGAACCTGCAAACTCATTTTTATCAAGTTTTAAAGATTTAGAATCCAATGAAATATTTTTTACACTAAGTTGATTAGCATAACTTGCAACAGCTGCACCTATTTCTCTAAATCTTAAATTAGTGGCATTTTTCTTTTTACCAAGACCAATTATTAAAATTCTTTTTAAATTATCTCCATAAACTAAAATCTTTTTCTTGTAATCGCCCTTAAATGATTCAATTGAAATAGCATCATCTAAATTTTTACCAAAAGAGTTTGTAAATTTTTCATTCTTGTATAGTCCACAAACTATTAAATCTGTTTTATGTGATTTTAAAGTTTCAGTTGATTTAGTAAAATTGATAAGATTTTGCATTTTTTTAATTCTCCACTTATTAAAATGATATATTATTCATAATTTATTTTATGAAATCTATCTATTATTTATACTATAATACAACATATTAAGTTGAAATTGGAGCAAATATGAATATTAATAAAATGTTACCATCAGATACCTTTAAAAATAAAGTAGTTTTGATAACTGGGGGAGGAACTGGTTTAGGTAAATCCATTGGACATCATTTATTGGGACTAGGAGCAAAACTAATTATTACAAGCAGAAAAAAAGAAGTAATTGAAAAAACTGCAAATGAGTTTAACAAAGAATATCCTGATTCTACATTATTTGTTGCTGGTGATGTTAGAGAAATTGATGATGTTGAAAATGTTATCAATATGGGATTTGTTAAATTTGGAAAAATTGATATGCTCATTAATAACGCTGCTGGTAATTTTATTAGCCCTACAGAACGTCTTTCAACAAATGCATTTAGCGTTATTATTGATATAGTTTTAAAGGGAACTTGTAATTTTACAATAACACTTGGCAAAAAATGGATTAAGGATAAAATAGATGGTAATATTCTAAATATTGCAACCACATATGCCATGACAGGGTCAGGTTACGTTGTTCCATCTGCAGCTGCAAAAGGTGGAGTATTAACATTTACAAAATCAATTGCTGCTGAGTGGGCAAAATATAACATAAGATGTAATGCTGTTGCGCCAGGACCTTTTCCAACGAAAGGAGCCTGGAGCAGGCTTGTTCCTCCTGGATTTTCGAAATTTATAGATTTGAAAAAGAGAGTTCCATTAAAAAGAGTTGGAGAACACGCTGAACTTGCTAATTTGTGTTCTTATTTGCTTTCTGATTATTCTGCTTATATAACTGGTGAAATAATTACAATTGATGGAGGAGAATGGATTTATAATGCAGGTCAGTTTAGTAGACTAGATAAAATACCTTCAAAGCTTTGGAGCTTAATAGAGAAAACAATTAGGAAAAAAAATAAATGATAGTTTACAGATCTTTTAGGATCCATTCATCTCGTTACTTGCCAAATTTAGATGATGATCATATATGTAAAAAAATGCATGGACATACATTTAATATCACAGTTTATATTAAAGGTTTTATTGATGAAAAAACAGGCTTTGTTATAGATTTTTATGACATAGATGTAATGTTTAAAAAATACATACATAAAAATGTAGACCATAAAGTTTTAAATGATGTTGATGGACTGGAAAATCCTACAAGCGAAAATCTTTCAAAATGGATTTGGAATAATCTAATTTCTCATCTTCCAAACTTATATAAAATTGAAGTTTCAGAAGATTTTGGTACAGGTATAATTTATCAACCATCTAATGAATAAAACTGCTGTAATAAGCTTTAGTGGTGGGCTTGATTCAACATCATTACTTCTGCATCTAATTAATAAAAAATACGATATCTACGCTCTTTCATTTAATTACGGTCAAAAACACATATTAGAATTAGATAAAGCAAAAAAAAACATTAAATATTTTAAATCAAAAGGAATTGAGATTAAACATAAAATTTTAGATATTTCAGATTCATTTGATATCCTTCAATCTTCTCTGACTAATTATAAAGAAAAAATCCCAAAAGGTTATTACAAAAATGAAAATATGAAAAGTACAGTTGTACCAAATAGAAATGCTATTTTTAGCTCTTTTTCTTATGCATGTGCTCTATCAATACATAAAAAACTTGGTGTAGATGTAGATATTGCACTTGGAGTTCATTCAGGAGATCATGAAATTTATCCTGACTGTAGATTAGAATTTTATGAAAAATTATTCGAAGCATTTAAAATTGGTAATTGGGACTCTCATAACATAAAATATTATTTACCCTATTTAGATTTTTCAAAGTCAGATATTATTAATGATGCATTAAAAAATTGCAAAAAACTTAAACTAGATTTTAATACAATTTTTAATAATACCTTAACAAGTTATAGTCCAGATAAAACTGGGTCATCAGATGGTAAAACCGCATCTGATGTTGAAAGGATTCTTGCATTTCACAAACTAAACCTTATTGATCCAATCAAATATAACTTTTCCTGGGAAGAAGTTTTAAAAAATGCATTAAGTTTTGAGAAAGATTTTAAAAAAAAATAATTATTCTACAAAGCCCTTCCAATTTTTCATATAATTTATAAATTGAGGATTTAATTTTGCTCTAGATAATCTAGAAATCGAATAAGGTGGTCTTTTAGGATTATAATCTAAACTTGACACTTTATTAGCCCAATTGGGATGTCCAATTGCAACTCTTCCTACTCCTACAAGATCTGCTCCTTGCCTCAATAGTTTATGTGCATCAGAGCTTGACCATACGCTACCTGTGCTAATTATTGTTGGTAAATCTGTATAACTTTGAGTTATTACCTCAGTTAATGTTCTGTTATTATTCTTTAAGGACTTTGATTTAGCAAATACATCCCAACATGATATATGAATGAAATCCAAATTCATTTTTTTTAGTATACCCACCAGTTCAATAGTATCTTTTAATTCAATACCGATACTATCTATTTCTGGTGAAATACGAACACCAATAATAAAATCATCTGGAACATTATTTCTAATAGAATTAAAAATTTCAATTAATAGCTTTGATCTATTTTTTAAATCACCACCCCATTCATCTTTTCTTAGATTAGTTTTCTTACCTAAAAATTGTGATATCAGATATCCATGAGCTCCATGAAGTTCTATTCCGTCGAATCCAGATTCATAACACATTAATGCGCTATTTTTGAAATCATCAATTATTTTTTTAATATCATTATGAGATGCAGGTTTTGTCTTCCCAGTGTTTGATTCACTGCAGTCTAACTTACTTGCAGATATAGGTACAGATCCTGTAATCTTTTGAGGAGATTTCATGCCACCATGAAATAATTGAGCTATAACAATGCTTTTTGTTTCATGTATTAAAGATGTAAGATTTTTTAATTGCGGGATTTGATAATCTTCAAATACTCCAAATTCACCATTCCAAGCTTTTCCTTCTTTTGATACATTAGTGGCTGCTGTTGTTATGATTCCAAATCCACCTTTAGCTCGTTCTAAAAGCCAGGTTATTTCATCATCTGATAAAGTACCATCATCATGGCTTTGCATATTGGTCATAGCTGCTAGGACTGTACGATTTTGGATTTGAAGATTGGTCCTTGAAAAAATATAATTATCTGATATTTTTAATTTAAAATTCAATCAAAAATCATTTTTATTGTCAATCTCTTCAAATAAGTTATGTATGACAAGAACACATAATCCAATAAGCAATGCACTAATAATTAATGATAGATTTATTATTCCTGTCACACCAAAAGAAATTCTAATAATAATCGTGGAAACAATAAATCCTGAATTTCTAATGATTTTGTGAAAACTTTGACTATAAAAAAATGATAGTAATAAAATTATAATGTCTACAAAAATTAAAATATTGAAGAAGTCTTCAAAAAAGATTTGGTTTAAATCGGTCATTTTAAAGCTATTTCCAATTGAAAATAAACCCAAACTCCAGGAGTAGAATGAATACAAAGCCATCAAGAAAAATAAAGGTATTAATAATGCGGCAATAAACTCTTTTTGAGCAACAAATCTTCGGAGGCCTTTATTCTCTATTAATATTTTTTTATTTTTGTTTCTGATAACATTTCTATTAAATAAGTAAACTATAAAAAATAAAATTAAAGAGGCTATTAAATCATAAAATATTTGAGAATTAATAATGGTATTTAAATTAATATTTGATGTATCAAATGAAGCAATATCTTTAAAAAATCTCCTAAAAACGATTAATGTTATAATCTCGTATTGTTTGGAAAGATAAAAAGTGAATGATTGTGGTAAATAATAAACTAACAAATAGACCTCATATAGAAGTATAAAACTAAATGGCGTATAAATTGCAACAATAGCATTATTTAATAGATCAGACGAAAAATTTAGTCCCAATAGTGAATTTTGTGATGCGATTATTAAACCTAGATGAAGAATAAAACTGAATAACGCAATGTTCAATATTATTTTTTCAATTAGATTTTTTGATCTTGATGAAAAAAATAAATTATGAAAATCATAATTTTTAAAATTATTAATCATATTAATTAATTTTCCTTTTACTAATTGTTATTTTATAATTTCTTTTCATAGCTTGACTATAAAACTCTTTACCTGTTAATGCTTTTTCAATAGGAAAAGTTCCGCTATTTAAGTTACCATTCATTATATGTTGCATTACAATTGAAGCATGCCATCCAGTCCATTTTTCCATTGCCATTAAATTTGTTTTATCATCGTAAGTTTCTAAAGCATCAATCAATACCTCAGCTTTCTTACCATTTAGTATTCCTTTGGCTTTTACTCGCATTATACATATATCATTATAATCTTTAGTATCTAAATGAGGTTCAAGTAAATGATGATAAAAATCTCTAGGTACAATTTTATGTCCATTAAAAATAATCTCATCTTCATTAAATAAACCCAATTCTCTATATGCCTTCATCCACTCCCAATGCCCCAAATATCTTAGTGTTTTATTTTCAAGAACCTTTAATTTATTTTGAAAAGTCCATGGCATCGTGGATAATCCACCTGAAGTAACAGATGCTTCAAGACTTCCAATATCTGCTCCAAAATCTATTACCTCATAATCCTCAAAACAATTGACCTGTTCAATTTTTCCGTTTCTAATAAAAAATGCATGAGAATCGTATTCATTTGTGAGTCCAGCAATATTAAAAAATAAAGAATAGTTCCAAGGCCTAAGAGGATTTTGAGGTAATCCTCCATCCCATATACGAACTTCATGAGCTTCATCTAATTGCTCAATTGCAAGTAATCCCATTGAAACATTCATTCCAGGCCCCATTCCACAATCTGGTACTATAGTTATTCCATTCTTTTTAGCCTCATTATCGAAATTAAGTTGTTTAATTACATTACCTGTATGACCTCCTAAATCAACCATCGAGCATGCTGTTTCAATTGCCAATTCTGTAAGCATTAGATTGTATTTATAAGGTACAGAGCTAAGAAAAATATCAACTGAACCAAGTAATAGTTTTAATTGATCAATTTTATTAAAATCAATTATAGATTGTTGAATTTTTACACCATTCGAAACTGAATCAATTTTTTTTAAACATTCATCAATAGAATTTTGATTACAATCTAATAATGTTAATGTTTCAACGTCTGCATGAACTAATAAATCATAAGCAGCAGCAGTACCTTGGCGACCGGTTCCTATAATACAATATTTTTTTTTCATAAACTTTTTGATATATATTAAATTAGAATGAAATTTATTATATTAATTTTAAACATAAATAAAGGCTTCCTCAATGAAAAAAATAATTTTAAATCTTATTTTAATAATGAATCTTTCCCTTTTTGGTTTAAATGATTACTCAAATATTTGGGGAGGACTTTCAGTTAGTTTATCAGATGACCTTGATGCCATGTATTTAAATCCAGCGGGATTTGGTGTAGATAGAGGCAAGCAATCAGGCTTTAATATTCAACAAGGAAACTTTAATAGCAACCATACTAACTATCATATTTTTTCATCAATATATAGATGGGAATCAGGCTTTGGATTTGAAAGTAGATATGATGAGATTAATAAATATCATTGGTCCTTAGGATATGGTACAAAAATTTTAGATAAATTACATTCTGGTTTTACAATTAATAAATCCAATGATTATTCATTCGGAATACTATATAGATATTCAAATAATTTATCTTCAGGATTTACACTATTTTCCAATAATGAAAACACTTTTAGAAAAATTAGGTATGGACTTGCTATTAGACCATACTCACCAAAATTTACTTTAGGATTTGATAAACTCATCAATTATAATGATGATTGGAAAAA
>CETL01010199.1_pt1 | contig 15380 bp, 13 predicted proteins | sample 356371 | NCBI WGS metagenome assembly CETL01 (sample SAMEA2622518, study PRJEB7988) | marine metagenome | biome: marine biome (ENVO:00000447); feature: surface water layer (ENVO:00002042); material: "saline water (ENVO:00002010), including plankton (ENVO:xxxxxxxx)" | depth 5 m | reverse complement strand
TTTTTTAACAATTTCTTGTTCAACTTAATATTTTCAATGATTTCTAAAGACTTTTTACCCATTGTTCCATCTCCATATGGATTTATAGCTTCTTTACAGGTATTTATAAATTCATCACTATCAAAGACCAAACTAATTTCTTTAGAAATATGTTCTTCATTATTTTCAACAAATACAACATTAGTTGAATGCAGTCTTCCTTTTTGACGGTCTCCAATAATTATTGAAGGACACTTTAATGCAGGTGTTTCTTTGACTCCAGCTGATGAATTTCCAACATAGCAAGATCGTATCGCACTGCTTGAGTTGTTTAAATTTAATAAACCATGAAAATCTTTTCTTCCTAACGATTCATATACATCTATAAAGTCGTAAGCGTTATCCCATCTTTTTAAAATGTCAATAATTTCTTTACCACCGATATCACTATTTGGGTATGTGCATATTATTTTTAAATTAGCTATTTCTAAGCTTCTAAAGGCACTTTCAATAGCTTCAAACTCTTTTGAAATATTATCTTTTTCAATAGGTATTGGGTGCTGAGTAAAAACAACAATATTATTAATATTTTGCAATTTATATCTATCGACCAATTCGCTTTCTTCACTAAACTCGCCAGCTTTAATCAAATCTACAGAGGGAAGGCCGACTGTGAAAATATTTTCTTTGGGTTCTCCTAATTGCAATATACGTTTTGTGGCATCTTCATTAGTTGTAAAATGTAAATGAGCTAGTTTAGTCATTGCATGCCTGACTGAATCATCAAAAGTACCACCTTCAGTTAAGTCACCACCTTCAAAATGTGCAGTAATGATTCCCATTTGAGTCGAAGCTATTAAAGCGGCAAAACCTTCGTATCGATCAGCATATACAATGAATAAATCAGGTTTAATCTTACCAAGAGCATCTGTAACTAATGAAATACCCTTTGATATAGTTATTGAGTTACTATCAAGATTATCTGAGTCATGCTTAAAATCAATTAGATAATTTGAGTGAAATCCGTAATCTTCTACCTCTTTGATTGTTAAACCAAAATTTTCATCGATATGACTTGCACCTATCAAAAGAGTTAGGTCAATATTTACACTCTTATCTAATTCTTTTAGTAAAGGTAATTGAAGACCAAATTCAGCCCTATTCCCCGTAAATACTGCAACTTTTCTCAATTACATCCTACTGTCTAAATTTTCGCCAGTTTCTAAATGGTTTAAGTTTTTGACAATGTTTTTTACATTTTTAATTAAATCCGTCTTGGATATAGATACATCTCCTTGCAAAAGTAAATTGAAATTATTAACAAATGTTATTAATTCTCTTTTGTTGAAATCTGAACTTTTCACAACATTGAAATTTACAAAATTGGAATTTAATACTTCTTCGCCTAAACCAACGAACTCTTCAAACTCTTTTTCACCAGAAGTGTCAGGCTTCGTTGTCACAACTGGATAATTTTCATTATTTTCATTTATGATTTTGAAGGCTTCTTCCTTTGATTCAACTAGGACTGGGTTTAAACCCTTGCTTTCAATGAAATTTTTTGCGACATCAATTATTGAATATAATTTGAATGAATCGTTAATTTTCGGAACCAAAATGTTTCCATCCGAGAGATTGCAACTAGCCAAGATACAAATTTGGGCAGCTTCTTTATGAGATACGAAGAATCTTTTTATTTCAAGTGGTGCTGGAATAGGCTCTTGTTTTTCAAATCTAATTGAAAAAGACTGCAACAAGCTTCCATTTGAGAATGCTACGTTAGCAAACCTTGTTGTAGAAGTTTTTATTTTATTTTCAAATTCAAAATGTTTACATTGAAGTATCAATTCCATAATTTTTTTGGAGGCACCCATTAAACTAACAGGATTTGCAGCTTTGTCTGTTGATACCGAAAAGTATGACTTAGTTAAGTTATTTATCTCAAGTAAATTCAAAAGATTCGAGTGTTTTATAACATTAGTATCAAACATTTGCATTAACGAGTAGATATCTTTTTCCGATCTAACATGTTTAATTGCAGCAAAATTAAATACACCATCGTAAGGTCCATTTTCAATAATAAATTGATCACTGATTTTTGATCCAAAATCAAGTGGAGAGGTCAAAAGTTTAATTTGAGAAGTTTTACTATCTTTGCTCCTCAAATTTCTAACTAAATTTGTAAGGCCATTTTCATTAGGGTCAATTATATGAATTGTATCTGGCAAAAATTTAACAATTTCATAAATAAATGATGAACCTATTGAACCTGCTCCGCCGATTACTAAAAGTTTTTTCCCTTGGTATCTTTCCTTTATTTTTTGAAGATTATTATTTATATCTTTCTCTGTTAATAGTGACTTTCTTCTTGTAGCCAAATAATCTCTTTCGTCAGATAAATTATTCATATTTATTTAAACATAGAATGCGATAGCTGTGTGTTTTCTGATATGTCGACGGTTGCTACTTTGCCTAATACATCTTCGAAATCTTTTGCAAATATTTCCCCAGTTCCTGGTCTTTTTACCCAAATATTGTCCAATGATAGAGCCTCACCTTTGTTGATATCTTTAATTGCGACAACACAGGCGTATGCAAAGTCAATTACAGGCTTTTCATCATCTAAGATATCTTTTTTTCCTCCACGAGCCTTCCATATTTCTTTCGACCAATCAACAAGGTTCTTTAACTCGTTTGGCTCAATGGAAAATGGATTATCTGGTCCTGGCCACTGTCTTGACTTTGTAAAATGTTTTTCAACAATATTAGCTCCAACAGCAACAGACCCTAATGCAACTGATATGCCCAAAGAATGATCAGAGAGACCAATTTCTAAATCAGGAAATTCATCTTTTAAATGGGTTATAGCACCTAGTCGCATTGTTTCTGGTGGAGCTGGATAAATACTTGTACAATGAAGCAATGCTAAAGGAACTCCATGATTCAAAATTGTTTCAACAGAAGCTTTTATGCTCGAAATATCATTCATGCCAGTTGATAAAATCATTGGTTTTTTAAAATTAGCTACATGATTTAATAAGGGAAGATTATTGCATTCTCCAGAGCCTATTTTATACAACTCAACTCCAAGTTCATTTAGGCGATCAGCTCCTTCTCTACTGAACGGTGTAGAGAAAAATAAAATACCTTTTTCCTTGGCATAATCAAACAAACTTCTCTCTTGCTCATTATCAAGTACACATCTATCAATAATATCCCAAAGCGATTCTTCACTTATGTTTCCAGGCTTCATGTCAGTAGGTATCATCTCTTTATCAGTTATATGAGTTTGGAATTTAATTGCGGAAGCCCCCGAATCTATTGCAAGATCGACTAATTCTATTGCTTTTTCAAACTCACCGTCATGATTTATTCCAGCTTCTGCAATAATGAATGGCTCATTTTTATCTGATATAGTAAAAGTGTCATTTATTTTAAACAAAATGTTCCTATCTATTTATTACATTATATGTAAGTTATTTTTTATTTAATCTATTTATATTTTCCTGAACAAGACCAAGAATAATTCTACATGAATCTTCACCGCAGTACGATATCATTCTCTTTTTCAGAACGTCTAATTGATTTTTGTGCATATTTATATAATTTTCATCACTTAAACTACATTGTTCTATATTTTCAACTAATGATGCTTCATCTTCACAGCGAATGTGTTCATAGTCATAAATTCGACTCTTATCTTTGTGAACCCAAAAGCTTACTTTTCCACTTAATATACCCTGCAAAATAACAGTAGATCTCTCAGAAACAATAAATTTGTGGTCATAGATTTGCTTCATTAGTTCTTCATTCTTATTCAAAATATTTATATCAGTGCCGCTTAAATAATTTAGCCAGTCAAAAGAGTCTCTTGGGTGAGGCCTGAAGCTTAAATTGTATCTTTTTGGACTAAATAAGTTATAAAGTTCAAAAATCTGTTCTTTAATGAGTTCGTGAAGGTTTTGATCATTTTCATATAAAGCGCTTGAACTTAAGTACAAAATACTTTTTTTGTATTTAGTTTCCATATCCCCAGCAGAATTAAATCTTGGAGAACCCACAGTATGAGCATTTTGAATGTAATCAATTGAATCTCTTATATAATCTCTGTACTCATCATTAAATGCTAAATAAGTAATCTTGCTACTAGCTTTTGTTAAATTTTTTCTTATTTGAAAGGCTTTAGAAACTTTCATTAACAAATTTAAAAAAACATTAAATAATTTTGGAGATGCCTTCGATTCTTTTTCAATTTTCTCATCAGATGTTATAAACCCATTTTGTAAAATGTACGAAGGCTTGTTTTGGAATGCAAAACAAGCTACAAGCTGATCAAGTAAAAAACCTCCTGGAGAAATTATTAAGGAATCATTTTTAGAAATAATGTAATCATTGCTTTCTAAAAAATTATGAAACCTAAGCAATTTTATTAAAGAGGACACCTTAGATTTATTCTCATCGCCTTTTATCTTAAAAATTTGAGGGAGCTTAATAACTTCAATGTTGTAATTATTTAAACTTTGTAAGTCTCGATCTTGTAAATTAAAAAAGCAAATCACTTTTAAGTTAAAAGTTTTTTCCTTTGGTTTCAAATATTTAGCTATTGCAAATACATTTTGCAATGCTTCTCTGTGTTTTAGACCAAACAATAAATTTATCACTGACGCATGCTTTCTATATTTTCTAAAATAAATTCTTTTTTATTAAACTCACTTATAACTTCGCTATTAAAATCTTTAATTCTTGAATGCCTTATTAATTTACTTGAGTCATTTAATTTTGATTCTTCAAAATAGCTTTTAAAATTTTTTAAGACATCTTCAACGCCTATAAAAGTTTCTTTAACTGATTCCATTGAAAACAAAAAGGGATTAAAATTTTTTTTAGAGATATTTGGATAACAATATTTTAATATTCTTCCCTCATCTAAATTTTTTGAGAGTTCTTGAATAGTTCCTCCAACTAAGTGTAAATTATCATCAAACATTGCCCAAAAATTGCATGCAGACCCTGTGTATTGAGGAGAGATACCTATGTGTAAATTGATTGTATTTTTTTTGGATAATAAATCATATAATTCTCCTTTAATAAATGAGGAACCATAAACAATTATAAAATCACAACTAAAAAGAGGATTGATAGAATTAGGAATAGAGTTTAGCTCACCTTTTTTTAGAGTAATTTTTTCTTTTATATGTTTTTGCCATTCCATTGAGTCAAACAGTGTTTCTTCTGCTTTTTGAACCGATCTAAAATATTTTTCAAAAACAGGATCCGTACTTTTATTTGATTCATTTATCTCTGAAACTTGAATAACCTCATATCCAGATTGATTTAAATATGAACCTAATGCATTATGCCTTAAGTTATTTCCGGTAATTAATCCTATTTTCAACTTAATTTAAACCATCTAATAACATTCGTGCATCTATTCTTGGAAGCTCGTATGGTGAATGCTCAATTAAATTATCAGCTCTAAAAGCAAATTTTATCCCTTTATTCTTCAAAATTTTTATTGTTGTCTCGTTGTAAGAATTTGATGGGTACGACATACTTATTGGTTTTTCTTCTGTAATACTATATAAAATATCAATATTTTTTTGTATTTCTTCTTTCTGCTCATCCTCGCTGAGGCTTTTCAAATTACTTGCATGAGAATGCGAGTGGAGGCCTATATGATGCCCCTTTCTATGTAAATTTAGAATAGATTCCTCATTCATATAGGTTTCCTTAATAAGAGAATCAACATCAGCATTATTATTTCTAATAAAATCTAAACTTAGGTCCTTGTATTCATTATGAGATAAATGAAAATCTCTTATGTATCTAAGTTTTCTGTCATTAAGGGAATAAAAAGTAAACTGGCTCAGATATGATGAATCATCAAAAAGAAGATTGATTTCTGCATGTTTTTTTTCATCAATATTTTTGAATAAATATTCTAAGAAAATTTTATTAAAATCCTCAACACTATTAAAAATTGAGGAATTTCTGAATATTCTAAGAATTTGATGTACATCAAAATCATTATTTAGGGGAGCAGTGTGAATAAAAAAGCATGCAGTAATTCTTTTCGCATTTAATATTTTAGCTCCAATTTCATGTTGACTTTTTAAACCATCATCAAAAGTGATAAATAGTTTCGTTAAAATTTCTTTTTCACTCAATCCGTTTAATTCACTTGCATTAGTTATATTTTCTTTTTCCTGTATAAAATCTAGTATTTTATAAAATTCTTTATTATTTACTGAACCCTGCGTTCCTTTATCGTAATTATCATGCAAATCATGAAACATTATTGATGGAAGTTCTTTCATGTTGTAATAATAACGTAAATAATTAAGTTACATCTTTTAAACTATTATCATATTTTTGATGTCAGATAATTTAATTAAATACTGTAAAGAGTGTGTAATTTCCAATCAAAGACCGAGCAGTGTCGTAGAATTCAAAAATAAACTAGAAGATGTTAAACCCATGATTCAGTTTACTGATGGTGTCTGCAGTGCTTGTATCTGGGAAAAAGAAAAGAGCAATATTGACTGGAATGAACGCCGAAATGAACTTGAATTATTGTGCGATAAATTTAGGAAAACTGATGGAACTTATGATTGCATAATTCCCGGATCCGGAGGAAAAGATAGTGCATTCACTGCTCATTTTCTTAAATATGAACTTGGCATGAATCCGCTTACTGTAACTTGGGCTCCACATCAATATACAGATATAGGCTGGAAGAATTTTAAATCATGGATTGATCAAGGTGGGTTTGATAATATATTATTTCATCCAAATGGTAAAGTGCATAAAAAATTGGCAAAACTTGCATTTCAAAATTTAGGACATCCTTTTCAGCCTTTTATAATTGGTCAAAAATTAACTGGTCCTAGAGCGTCGATATTGTACGATATACCATTAATTTTTTACGGGGAAAATCAAGCTGAATATGGTAACAAAATAGAAGATAACTATAAACCGACTATGGACCTTTCTTTTTTTTCAACCGAAAACTTTTTAGATTCAACAATTTCAGGTATTCCTGTACATAAAATAATTAATGATTATGACATTCCTTTAAATGACCTCACTATGTACAGACCACTAGATCAAGAAAAAATTGATTCGGTAGGATCTGAAGTTCATTATTTAAGTTATTACACGAAATGGGACCCTCAAGAAATGTATTATTATGCAGCAGAGAATACTGGCTTTAGGCCTAACCCCGTCAGGACACAAGGAACTTACAGTCGCTATGCAGGCATAGATGATGTTATAGAGTGGTTACACTTTTACATGATTTTTATAAAATTTGGGATTGGTAGAGCAACTTATGACGCTGCACAGGAAATTCGAAATCAAAAAATAACAAGAGAAGAAGGTATTTCATTAGTGCAAAAGTATGATCATGAATTTCCAGATCAGTTTCTTAATGATTTTTTAGATTATTTTGAAATGAACAGTGAAGAATTTTTCAATACAATTGATAAGTTTAGAAATCCTGAAATTTGGAAGAAAGACGGTGACAACTGGGAACTTAAAACTCAAGTATCTTAAATTAATTTAGAACGCACAAACTTTGTTGCAAGTTCTAAGGCCTCTTCGTTACCAACATCCATCCAAGTAGAACCAATATCGTAATAGCCAACTAAATATTCTTTATTTTGTGACAAATCTATTAAATTGTCCATATCTATTTTTTCAATTTTAAAATTGCTTAAAAGCTTTTTTCTAAATAGATAAATACCTGACAGCACATTAAATTTGTGAATTGGTTTTTCTTCAATTGAAATATTGTTAGAATCATTTTCATTTACAACTCCGTAAGGTAGCTTGTAAGAATATTTTGCTGTTCCTACCGTAATGTCATTTGTTAATTCGATATGATGTTCTAAGAATTTTGTTAAGTTGGTTTCGAATAAAATATCTGAGTTAATTGCTAAAATATTATCTTCAACTTCTTTTTTCTTTATCAACTCGAACAATGAACCTGCTGTTCCTTTTGGGTTTTTTTCAAATATATAATTAAAACTATGCTGTGGTAAATTATTATCTAAATAATTTACAATTTTTTCACTTTCATGGTTTAAGGCTATAGAAATATCACTAAATCCTTGAGATGTTAAATTTTCAATTACTCTTTGTATCAATGCTTTACCATCGACTTCGATGATTGATTTAGGTATATCAGAATATTTCTCTCCCATTCTTACTCCTTTACCCCCAGCAAATATCAGAACTGATACATTTTTTAAAATATCATTATTTTCAGGAGTAAAACGAATAATTTTTTCTACAGTTTTATCTTCATTACAAATTGGAAGATGTTCAATATCATGTACTGAAAATAGTTTTTTCCAAATACGCTTATCTTTATTTGTAGATGAATAAGGAGAAGAGTTCATTATTTTTTGAGCATTAGATGATGCTTTTAAACCACTGGAAATTAGCTCTCTTCGAATATCACCATCAGTTATGGTACCTAGAAGTCTGTTTTCTTTATCAACAACTAATAGTATTCTCTCACCACCTTTTTCCATTAGTCCTAATACACTTTCTAGACTCTCGTCCTGCGAGATTAGAAAATCTGCAATGTTATTTATTTCTTTCATAAGTTCCTGTAAGTTTATGTTAATTTTACAAAAATTTTTACGAGAAAATTATTGATATAATTTTAAAATGAGGATTGTTTCAAGATTAGATATAAAAAATGATTATCTTATTAAGGGCTTAGCTCTAGAAGGCTTGAGAAAATTAGGTAACGCTAAAGATTTTGCAAAAAAATATTATGAATCTGGTATTGATGAAATTATATATATAGATACAGTTGCAAGTCTTTACAGTAGAGAAGGAATTTTTAAAATACTTATGGAGACAGTTCAAGAAGTTTTTGTTCCAATTACAGTTGGTGGTGGGATTAGGAATGTAGATGATGCATATAAATATTTTGACCATGGAGCAGATAAAATATTCATTAATACTGCAGCTGTAGAAAATCCAAAAATCATTGATAAATTGGTAAATAATTTTGGCTCTGCAAACATCACTCTTTCTATAGAAACCATAAAAGACCAAGATAGTGAAGCTTGGGGAGTCTACACATCAAATGGTAGAGATAAATCTAACAGAGAGCTTAGTGAATGGATTTTAGAAGCCACGGAAAGAGGTGTTGGTGAAATATTCATTACCTCTGTAAATTTTGATGGTTTTCAAAAAGGTTTTGATATTGAACTAATGTCCAAGATATTATCAATTTCAAAATTACCAATAGTTTTAAGTGGTGGATTTGGTGAAATAAAGCATCTCGAAAAGCTTTCTCAAAAGCTGTCTGGAATTGCAATTGGTTCAAGTCTGCATTATGAAAAAGTTGAAATTTCTAAGATTAAAGATAAGTTAAAGACTATGAACTATGAGGTCAGAAATGAATAATATCTATCTATTCAATACTGGAATTTCAAACTTTTTAAGTGTTGAGTATGCATTTAAAGAACTTAATTACCAAGTAAAAAAAATAAGTAATTTTGAAGATATTACAGAAGAAAGCCTATTAGTTGTACCAGGAGTAGGCCATTTTGATAACATAATGCACAAACTAGAAGAAAGTAACTTTCAAAATATTAGATCATTAATTGACGGTAAAAAACTTAATTTTTTAGGTATTTGTTTAGGGATGCAAATATTATTCGATGACTCAAGTGAGGGAAACAAGAGAGGACTAGGACTTTTGGAAGGGAGTGTTAAAAAATTAACAGATCGATTTTATGATGACGAATACATTTCAACAAATGTTGGGTGGAGAAAAGTTATATTTGAGCAACAAGAAAAGTTTTCTCAATTTAACGATAATTTCTTTTATTTTGTTCATCAATACGAAGCAGTCCCTAAAAACGAAAATGACATAATTGCATACACACAAAAATTTAACAAAAACATTGTTGCAGCTGTAAAAAAAGAGAATGTTTGTGGAATACAATTTCACCCCGAAAAAAGTGGTCAAAATGGTATAAAATTCTTAAATAGCCTAATAAAAGGATTTTATGAGTAAATTAAATGCAACAGCAATTATTGCTGCAAGAGCAAACTCAAAAGGGATTAAGAATAAAAATTTACAAAACATTAACAAAAAAAACCTTGTACAAATTTCAATCGAACAAGCTTCAAGAACTTGTGAGACAGTAATTTTATCTAGTGATAGTGCTGAAATTAACGAAATTGGGAGACAATATGATAGTGTATTCATTATTGATAGATCTGCTGAACTTGCCAAAGATGAGACTCCAAAATTACCAGTCCTGAGAAATGCTATTGAAATTTATGAAAAAGAATTTGGTAAATGTTCAGATACAATATTTGACTTACAGCCCACTAGTCCATTTAGAAAAGATGATTCAATTCTAAAGTCGTTTGAGCTATTTCAAAAATATGTTGATTCAACAAATTTAGTTTCAATAAGTTCGACATCGTTTCATCCTTCATACAATCTTTTAGAGTTCAAAGAAAACAATGAAGTTGAGTTGTTAAACAGAACATCTAAACCAATAACTGGTAGAAATATGTTGCCTGATACTTACAAAATGGATGGCTGCATATTTATATGGAGAAAAGAAATACTCATGACAAATGTAGAAAATAGAATTATTTTGAACAACACAATAGGATATAGAGTTTCTGAGATTGAGTCATTAGATATAGATAATCAAGAAGACTTAGATTATGCAAGGTATATATCAGAAAAATTAACTGAATAACCTTTTATATTGATTTGTTCTTCTATATTTTTTCCAAACAGACATTGGAATAATGTTTTTCCATTTTCTCAATATTTCATTAAATCTATAATTTAAGTCCAAAAAATAATTAAAAATAAAATCCTTGCGGTTGAAATTTGTGTTTTGTAATTTGCAATATTTTAGAAAAGAATAATTACTTTTCAAATCATTTGAGTTTCCAATAACTAATTTTTTAGGCAGGGTGTTATTAAATGAATTCAGATTATTCATTAAATCATTGGAATTATATTCACCATCAAATTCATAATTATTATTTCTATAAAGTTCTGACAAGAAATTATCAAGCTTGTTTAAAGAATTATCTTCATACAGGTCTTTATTGTCAAAGTTATTTAAGCTTGTGTCATTAATCATATCGATAACTTTTGATACGCAATCATCAATATCTTCAAAAAGGGAATACTGCCTTTCATCAATTCCGTAAATTGCATTTCCTCTAAAATTTTTAAAAATTAGAATTTTAAGGCCACACAAAGCTGCTTCTCCTGTGACCTTTGCAACACCCTCCTTAATACTTGTAAAAAGAAAAATCTTACTTTTATTCAGTAAGTCAATTATTTCTGTTCTATCCAAATATTCTTTTTCAGAATAAATTGTTATATTCTTTTTTTCGGGCTCTGAAAATATTTCATTAAAATTCTCTTCAAATAAAAAATCAAAAGTACTTTTTTTTGGTTTTTCGTCTTCTGGAGCAACAATCATGACTTTTAAATCTGGTTTTACTTTCATCACTTGTTTAATTATTAGAAAAAATTCTAAATACCTTTTTGCTTTCACTTTTCTTCCAATTGTTATTATGTCGTAATACTTTTCTAGATGGTTATTTTTATAATCTTTACTCAAAAAATTTCTTGAAGTTAACTCAACTATTTCAGAGCTGGAGATTATATTTTCTGGAATAAGACCAGGAAGACTTAGATGAAAATCTATAAGTTTGTTTTTAATAACGTCATCCTCAGAAGCACCCCAGTGGACTCCAATAAAAAATTTGTTTTTTAATTTTTTTAAGTATTTATTTTCTGATTTTTTATTAAATAGCAGTTTATATTCTTTGTGAGAAAATATTAGAACACCTGGCGTATCACTCTTGTGAGACTTTAACTCAAAAACCATATATAAAGTTTATTGTTAAGAAAGTAAATAAGAAAGTTTATATATAAGGATTTATTATGATTAGGTCAACAAAGCTAGTTTATAATAGAGATATGATATCAACTATTTCAAGAACTTTCTCCTCACTTTACAGAGAAGTAGTAGAAAAATTTTATTATATGTCTTGGCCAACTTCGAATTTTAAAACAAACGGCTATGAGGTCATAGAAAATTTTTTATCTGAAGAAGAATGTGATTATTTTGTAAATCTTTCAAACTCCTTATTAAAAGAAGATAGTTATATGATTAATGACAATGCATGGTTGACTTTAAGAAAAGATGCAGATGACGGTCTTGATACAAAAGTTGCTCAACTAAATATGCTTCAAAATGTTGACGAAAAAGCAAAAGATTTATTTAGCAATGGAGAAGTTTTAAATTTATTTAGTAAAAGGATAAAAGAGGAATTGTCAATTAGATCACTATCAATAATGGTCGATCAACCCGACACCTCTACAAAAAGAAGTTGGCATGTTGATAATTTAGCTCCAGCGTCGTTTAAGGCTTTCATTTATTTAACCGATGTTACAAAAAATACAAACAGCCCTTTTTCTGTAATTTCAAAATCTCATAGATGGGGATTTAGAAGATGGTTAACCTCAGTAATCAATTCAATTAAAGGGAATAAACTGACAGATATGTTAATTTTTTCACCAAAGGGGAGAGGAACGGAGCTTATAGCTCAAAAAGGTAGTTTGATTCTCTCAAACCAGATTATTTTTCATAGAGGTTCTCCTTATCACACAGAAAACACAAGGTACATGATGGTCTTTTACTTAAGAAGAAAAAAAGACTCTAAAGAAGAATTTACACTTGGAAAACCTGAGTAATATTTTTTGAATTATTTATCAAAAGATTCTTTATTGACGAATCATACAGATTTAGAAGCGGCAAAAAGATTTACAAAATATTTCAAAGATACGTTTCTAAAATAAATTAAGTTTTTTTCCAAATATCAAAAACACTAAAAATATTATTCGAGTGAAGGTGATGTGAACCAAGAATATTTTTATCAAAAAATTTAGTGTGGGTTGAAAATGTTTTTTCAGAATAATTGTTTGTATCTAAAAATTCAATTTTGTTTAATGAAAAATTTTCACCGTATTTTTTGTAAAAACCAAAAGCTTGAGAAACTCTAAATATGCTATCCCCATCGAATACTAACCCAGCATTCCTTGCCTTACTTGAGTCCATAATAATTGGATTATTTTTATGAGAAACCCATTCTCCGTTTAACAAATTATCAGAATAGTAAATATTCATCTGGTAATTGTGATTATTAAGCTTAAGAGGATCTTCATTCGTCATTAGCCACCATCTATTATCTTTTTGAAAAATTATATTGTCGGCAGCGTCTATATTATCAATTAAGACCTCTTGTAGTTTCCAGTCCAAAGGAAAGTTCTGACATTTATACAATCTAATATCTCTATTTTTGGAGCTCTCTGGAACCATATAAATCTCGTTGTTAAATTCAAAAATATAAGGGAAAGATAAATGAAAACTTTCTTCTAGTGCTGTTCCAACAAATACATATCCTTTTTCAGATAGTTCATAAACATTTATTTTTGCTTTTTTTTCTGAGTAATTGAAGCACTCTACAAAACAGTAGCTTTTATTATTTTTTTCAATTACAAAAGGATCGGCATTAAATGTGTCTTCTTCGTTTTCAATAAAAATTGATTTTCTATATTCAAGATTCCCCCAAGTATTTTTTTGAAAACCAACTTGATATCTATTATTTTTATTGTTGAAATTTAAATCATTAAGCTTATTTTGAATTCTCATGAGAATATATTTAATTAACTGATAGTTTGTCGGATTTCTGTAAACTCTGTCGGTATAAGGAACATTTTCAATGAAATTAGGTAGCTTTTGATTAGTGGCTATTTTCTTCAATGTTTGTTTTAAATAAAAATATGATCTGAGATTTAATTCTGCTCTATTGAGCAACCAAGTTTTTTCTGTTGAAATTTGTCCCCTAAACAATAAGTTTCCATTATCTAAATTTTCTGTGAGCTGTTGAATTATAAAACCTGAATTTGGTTCCTTATTATAGACTTCCCAAAATCCACTTGGACCACCTCTGTATTTCATATCATCTCCAAGATGAAGTGATAGTATTCCAAATTTGTTTAAATTTAAAATCCCCCCTCTAAGTATTCTTTTATTGAATCTCAACAGAACATCTAAGTTCAGCTCTTTGAGTTTTTCTAAAGAATCTTCTTCAAATACTACTGAAATACCATTTTTTGAAAATTGAGCATGGTATACGAATTTGTTGATTTCAAATTCAGTAATTTTAAATTTCTTTAATATGTTCGAATGAAGTCTACTGTTTGATAAATTTCTTTTTTCTTCATATCTCATAATTAACTTTTTAAAATGACTGTTCAAATATTTTTTTATAAAAGTTAAAGAAAAAAGTTTTTTAACTTTCGAACTTTGAGTGTCAGGAACATTATCTGAAACGAGATAGTGAGATATCTCCATTTCAGCTTGGCTAGATATCCATTCTATTAATTCTTTTAGATGTCTATTAATGTATTCATCTTCTAAAATTAGACCAATTTTTAATTTTTTATTCATTTTTTCTCTAACTTAATAAATTGTACCAAGCTGTACAAACAGATGTTGGCGTAAATAGACCCTCAAAATTATCTGGATTTTGTTTAGTATTATTACTTACTTTATTTTTGCACACAGATATATATCCATGGCTTCAAACTATCGTCATTGTCTCTTGCTTTGCCATTTATTTTGAAAGTTGTTGCACCTAAGCTTTTAAATAAGTTTTCTAATTCAATAGCACTAATAGCAATAGGGTCAGTTTCAGATACTGATTTGAAATTTTTAGGGTCGTGTGTCGCTGTATGGTTTAAGATCAAAACACCATCGGTTTTTAAATGTGATAACCAATTTTTAAACATACTATGAGGATTAAAAGAATGATCCCAAGAATTGCTATATATAAAATCAAACTTATTTTTCCACTCTAATTTATCAACATTCATATCGAAATAAATTGTGTTAGGATATTTCTCAAGATTTGAACCGATGTCAGTACCAAATACATATGAATTATGGTTTAAAAATTTATTAAACCACTCTTGTTCTTTTCCTGTTCTGGTACCGTGACAAACACCATTCAATTTTTTATCAAATTTTTCATTTAAATAACTTGAAAGTAAATAAATATTCTCTTCAGTCTCCCATTGATTTTCAATTTTTCTTTCAAAAGCATTTTTTTGTATTTCTAAATATTTTTTATAAGCATCTTCATTTTTATAAATACTTTCGTAACTAAATACAAAAAAATTTTTATTGTTGCTTGAATTTAGCTTAAACCAGATATTACGAACAAAACCTCGTGGTAATAAATATTTAATTAAATTTTTAAAAGAATTTGGTAGTTTTTTGTAAATTCTTAATATATTTTCTTTCATACAAAATTTTATGTAG
>CETL01028582.1_pt1 | contig 15417 bp, 14 predicted proteins | sample 356371 | NCBI WGS metagenome assembly CETL01 (sample SAMEA2622518, study PRJEB7988) | marine metagenome | biome: marine biome (ENVO:00000447); feature: surface water layer (ENVO:00002042); material: "saline water (ENVO:00002010), including plankton (ENVO:xxxxxxxx)" | depth 5 m | reverse complement strand
AGACCTTCCAGATTTATGCTAGCCCCTTTTGGCATATCAGGAAAATCCAACTCAAGAATTTCATTATTTGTAAAAAGAATAGGGCCCTTAGGTAATGGTAAAGGAGAGTTACTCGGAGGATTCGGCCATAGACGGGGTGAAGAGGACATACTTCTGCGTTGGAGCGTGGGTTGTTGAAATTTGCTCAAAATACAAATTTTTCAAAATGTCCGACAGAATAAAAATTTGGCACAAGACGATATTTTACCTTGAAATTTGTGATTGGAAAATTGTCTAATTCAGCAGTTGGCTCAAGCGCTACCTCTTTACAAAACCTATTCAATCAATAATTCCGAACCTTCAATGACATGAAGACACTCGGAGGTAATATGGCCATTCCCAGAGACGTGATGGAAAGGTTAGCAAAAATGGAAGGCTATGACCTAATGTTGGAAATGGATTCAGCGAGTAGAAAATATAACATCGGATTATCAGAAATTGAGTCATTGGTAGATGCATACAAGTCAGGGGATACATCAATGTTTAATGCCGACGCAAAAAACGTAAATTTCAGCCCGGTATCGAGTAAAGAGCTGGTAGATTTGGACCTAGCAAAGCCACTTAATTCAGCACCGAAGTATATCGATAATCCCGACCAATTTAGAATGAAATACAATCCATCTGAGGAAGGAATAAGTAATCAATCTAAGGTTAATCAAGCTATTCTTTGCCCGGCCTGCTCCGCACCACTAGGAATTCCAGATGTAAGGCCAATCAAGGTAATATGTCCTCAGTGTATGCACGAGGCTGTGTTTTACTCTTAGCTAAATTCCCCAATAACGCTCTGCCTGTGCTTGCCTTGCCTGCACTGCTCTTACAATTGTTGAAGTAACCCAAAGAACTGCAATCCACATCAGCGGCTCTAGCATATCTTCCCAAATACGGCTGACAGTAAACTCGTAACTTTTCCCAGTCAAAACTTCTTCAGCAATACTTAATCCCTGGTTAAGGAATGAATACACGACCATTCCAAAAACGCTCAAAACGACCAACCTTCCAGAAAATGAACCTTTCTTCAGGCGAAGCAACATAAACCCTGCTGTTGAGGTGAGAAACGCAATTACAATCCATGCGAGGGCCGCATGCACAACTCCAATCCACACGACAGAGTAGTTTGATGTAGGCTCTGCATCAATGTAAGAGTCATACCCAGTTGCAACAGCGAAAATAGCACTGAAAACGGTGGCAGTCCACAGCAAGGATGAGAACATTGCAGCATCAGCATTCTCTCGCATTTCCTGCGCCACCCTTCCGACTGTTGCCTCAAGTCCCAATCCCTTGGAGAGAATGAACAACCCGAATACCAAAGGAAGCGACCCTATCACCACACCGCCAAGTGCATTTGGCAACATGACTCCCAAACCAAAAATAGCCATAATTGCTCCAAGTGGAACTAACATTTTTGCTCTCCACTTTGGATCCTCAAGGGCTTTAACAATGTAGTAGTAAGTGCCTTCAATTCCCTTAGACTGCTTTACTATTATTTTCTCTACATGGTCAATTCTGACCTGGCTTTGAATAATTGGCAAAACGGCCTCATCTTCCGCACCATCTGTGACTAGGATTGCCTGATCAGGTTGAAACTCTGTAACGACTTCTTCTAACTGAGCAGCAATTGCTCTGTCGGATCTAACGCCCACTTTTTCATCCCCGGTTAAAATTGCAATTTCAACCTCATCAGTTTCACTCCCACTTTCCGCGAGGTTGTCGTGTTGGTGAAGTGCGCCAAGAATAGCATTTGTATCACTTTCTTCAGGATCTGCGATACCAAGCCTCAATGCAGCGGTAAGAACGGGTTTTCTTCCTACAACTGGGCCTCTTATCGCTGTTTTTAAACCAAGATCGTTATCTCTATCAACTGTCAAAACAAGTGTCCTTGTCATCGCATCCCACCCCCGATTTGTTAGTGCTGACGCGCTTCCTATTCATCAAGCATCGCCTGTCTTGGTTACTCCTAACTTAGCTTCCACATCTTGCTGTTGCTTTCTTCTACGCTGTTTTGCTCTGATATATTTGAGAGGGTGATCCATCCAGGATTGATCACAAAGTCTGTCATCTCCCGGCTTCACCCCACAGTTGTGATTAATTTTCAGCTTCGAGCACCCAGAGGGTGTATATTCTCTATCATAGAGGTGACTGACTTGGTAAGTTGTAGTGCCTTCGTCGAAATCTGGCGCTGTTCTAAAAAAGTCCACAGTTGTTTCAATAGGCAATCCAAGGCACCGAGACATAGAACCGAGGAAAACCCTACCAAAGTGGTTTAGGTTAACTCCCTCGGCTAATTCCGATACAGCCTTTGTCATACAAGGAGGCCAGAAATCTTCACCCGCACCGATTAGTGCTATTGTTTCTGCCGTTTTACTTGCAACAAGACCTCTTATCATGCCAACAGGCTCAGAGAGTCTTATTAACAGACTAGAATCCATTTTTTCCATCTTTGCAACTGCGTCGTTTTTGATTTCTTGCTTCATTCTTTCTCTTAACAATCTAGCAACTTTTCTCTTGGAGGGATATTTATCCCCTTCATCATAAAGAGTGACCCAACCTCTACTTATGTCGCAGTTTGGTAATCTCCAGCGTGAACCCGTGATTCCAGTACATAGCTCGGTAAAATCGGCTAAGCCAATTTTCCAAACACCTCCAACACATTCCACTTCACTAAGATACACGTGAGCGATAGTCGCTAAATTTGGGTCGTTTTCCAGAATTTGTTGGGCCCTCTCTGCTTCTGCTTGAGCCCATCTAGAGATTAATCGTTCATCTTCACTCGCCCCTACCACTAATCGTGCATAGTAGAACGAAAAGGCTTCCAGTATTCTCCCTTCTTCAGTGTGTATATCTCCAATGGAAGCAATACCTACACCATCTTTGCTATCAACAGAATCAACAAGTCTAGAGCGAGCTCTGATTCTTGCCCTTTCCATCATTCCTCCTTCCAGCAGTTCATCAAGATCTATCCCATGCCTAGAAGCCATTTGTGCAATCCAAGCCTTAGCTTGAGGCAGGAATGGATACCTTGCCAGTGTGACCTCATCTGAGAGGTCAGGAATGGTAAGAGGTTTTGGCACGTAGAGCCTCTATTGCTCGAAGCATTTGAACCCTCGCTTTCATTTGGGGATATTTGTTGGGTAGTTTGATGCAACCTGTTGATTTGAGTTTGGTTAGCATTCAAGATGAGATACGCGATTACTTTGGTTGGTCAATTGCGGATGATTATAGTAGCGCTTTACAACTAGTTGCCAAGTGTAAAAATCCTCACCCTAATATTAATTTTAAGGGTAAGGTAACAGTGGTCGGAGCAGCAGCTCCTGAAAATCTTGTTTTGTCAAATCCAACAGTCGTGGCTGATGGGGCAATCGGTGCGATTGAAGACTATTCGAAAGTGATGCTTATTGTAACAGACGGTGATGGTTCTCCGTATATTGAAAAAGCCCTGAACAAAGGGATACCAATTTGCTTACACGCACATGGAGACAATCATTCGTCGTGGAATAGGATATTATCCCTTATCGATCAAAACCAAGAGGTGTTGATGACTCATCAAACTCCGTATAAGATAGATGGGATGCATAATCCGGGAGGCTTTACAGACGGTGATCGAGCAGTTTGCGTTGCTTTGGCATTAGGAGCGGACGAAGTTGAGTTGGTCGGATTTACAACAAAACAGGTTGGGCATTGGTCCGGAGTAACTAACAAAAATCGAAAACTGATCAAGTTACAATGGATGAATAAGGTGCTAGAAAAGCTTTCATTAGGGGTAATTTGATGAGGAAAAATTTCATTCTTTGGGTTGCGGCTTTACTTGTCATAAACACTGGGTGGTATAACCTTAGCCAGCAAAGCGTCAGCCAGGAGATTAACCGCCCAGGCGCAGATTTTGCAGAAGTCAGAGAAGCCAAGATTGGCGGAATAATTGGCGATGAAGCAGATTTTGAGATTAAACACTGCTTCGAGTCTTCCAACGGAGGTATATACAACGTAAGCATAAGAATAGAACAGGGAACTCAAACACTTTATTCTTGGAATGGAACAACTGAAAATGGTTGTGTAAAATTTAAATCATCATCACAGAAAGGCGGAATTACAATCATTACGCAATTAGAAGAGGGCGCCTTGACAACTACGAATCTAAAAACATGGCCTTTCAAGGAAGCAACATATCCTGGCATGATAGTTTTCTCTTTAGGCATGATCTCCATAGCTTATGGGGAGTCTTTTGTTCGCAAATTTATCAAGAAGAAGATCGAAAAGAGAATCTCAAAAAAACCAGTAGAAATAGAAGCGACTGAATCATCTTATTCAGCTCCAACTGGTATTTGGCAGGACCCACTCAAACCTAGATGACTACAAAAAGTCACTCAAACTCATCTGTTTCGCTTTATCGTTACTGAATAAACTTTCAACGCTGGCAGCAAGCCACTCAACATTTTGCCTTGTGTAACTATCTACACCGTATGTCTCCATTACGTGCATTGTCACATTGATATATTTCCTTACAGCGCCTTCAGTAACGGTTAGCGCCAAGTTACCTCCGCATAATTCTCCTTCGGATTTTCTTACCCCAAAAGCACCCATACCGACACCAGTTTGTTTTCTTGTTTGAATACACTTTGCTGCTAATGGCATTCTCCTGTATGAATGTCCACATTTGAGACATCTAACCTTTTGGCGAGTAAAGGCAACCAAATTACCTCGTAAATCAGGAAGAAAATGTGAGCGAATCACACTAGAAGCAACAGTTCGAACATCAACACCTCTAAGTTTATGGCCAAGCGATAACTGTCCATTCATCTTGTCTATCATGGTTTCTAATGTCTTGTAAGCCGATAGTTTAGGACCCTCTGCAAGCGTTCTTGTCGAGTGCGTATATCCCAATCCTCTGACGGCACCAACACTGCCCAATCTCCGATCAACGTAGTCCATTTTTTCGGCGATTTGTTTTGGGTGAGGTTGACTTAGAGTAGCTTCGTAGAACCATCTCTCATAAAACCATCCTGAATCTACATTTAGCGCTTCTTTATCAACCTCAGTAGGATTTAGTCTTGTTGTTAGAACAAGCGGAGCATCCATTTGTCCTCCACGATTCGCAGGCAATATTTCTCTACTAAAATTAAGAAGGCCGTCCATTAAGAGCATTATAGCATCTTCATCACCATCACAGTTCCTTCTCTTTGCAGCATGGAAAAGTGGATGTGCGTAACCTCCCGAACTGTCTGAAAATCCAATAAATCTTGCAAGCACACCTCCAGATGTATGCGGTGCTAAAGCGCAAATCAAATGACCTACCAAATCTTGTGGGCTATCAACATGATAATAAGGCTCTAAACCATAAAATCGAACCAACAATTCGTCTATGTATTGAGCGGTTCTTACGAAATAATCGGCTCCGGATTTTGCCAGAATAAAGTCCTGAGGGTATATCTCCAACATTTGTTGGTTGTTATTCAACTCATTTCCAAAGCAGTCATGTGTATAACCAAGGTGTTTGAGTTGAGTCCATTGAACATTTATTTCCTCAGGTGTGAAATGGGTTATAGGAACATCGCTCATATCAAACCTTACCGTGCCATCTCTGAACACCGGAAGTTCATGTTTCGCTCTAAGCATCCCCTTTTCTATCGCTTCCGGAGTTTGATTTCTGCTCATCAACTTCTTTACACCCTTCATTCTTTGAGGTATTCTGTCGAGTCCAAGAGACATTCTTGCATCCTCCAATAAATTGTCTAAACGCATTGTCTGAAGTTCGCCCCTTCTCCTGATATTTTCCTTTTCAGACGAAATTCGCATCTCCGTTCTAGCCCCACAGGTTTCACCTGGTTTACCTTCACCGAGTGAGTCGAAAATTCTATGATGACAGTTTATCATCGGAGATTTTTTACCACAAGATGAGCAGAACCTAGTCCCCATTTGTACTCGCAGTTCTTTCTGATTTGCAGCATTTGTCACAAGTCTCTGATTACCTCCTGATAAGGCGATTGGGAATAATGAATGAACTGTTGGTTTTTCTCTTGGAGCGCTTTTCTCGGGCCTTCCCATTCTGCAACCAATCCTTACCGGTGCACTATGTTCCCAACGTAAGCGAGAAATTTTTCTGATTTGGGAAATTATGCCATCAACGTAGTGGTCATCCTCTAGAATTTGTGAACGCAAATACTCATCAGGATCTGCCGGGCCAGGGTCTGTGACTTCTTTTGCAGCTTCTTCCCCGATTCTATCGGTGTCTACTATACCGTAGCCTTTCTGTCTAGCATCGGTTTCAGCAGCAATTCTTATACTAGCCCTTTTCTTATCCAATTCGGTTTTTCTCGATATTTCTAAACGTAAAACCTCAGAGGCTCTTCTCAAACTGCTTATCCTTTCTTGGAAAATCAAGTCAGAATTTTCAATCTTAATCGGCGCCCTACCTTTGATTGTAAAGCCTAATCCTTCAAGTAAAGCTTCCCATCCAGATGTGATTACTAAATCATCACCCTCATGATGGTGACCAAGGCCTAGGATAAGGGCTGAACCCTTCACTAAACCATGTGTTCGAAAGACCCAATACATAGGTGCTAGTTGATTGAAGATTCCTTCTTCTATCGGTATATTCGGTCCAGGGATTTTGCTTAAATCAACAGATATCTCACTTTCTGGTAGTAATTCATCCATCACTTTTGAATCCCAGCCCTTTACACCATCTATGAATACTAAATTTCCATTTTTTACCGTAGATGCTTCAATCGATTTGATTAATGCAGGCAACCATTCGATAGGCAGATCAAGCCACCAAGGATTGTGTTGCGGGACAAGCGAGGTTGAAAATCTAACCGCAATTTCCTTGCTACTCTCCCAGTTAGGTCTTTGCTCAATGAGAAAATTTCTCCATTTTCTCCTAATTTGGAATCTGAGGTCCAAATCTTCATACTGGTTATGAGGAAGACCCGGTATACCAATTGGAAGAGATTCCTTTTTTATGCTCATAATTCTACGAAAATCCTCAACAGCTTGATCGCTATCAAGGCTATCCAGTAAATCGGCAGCCCACCAATCGATGTTGTATCCGGAAGGGACAAGATTTTTGTTATTCTCCATGAATTCTCCGTAACCTAAAACAATCTCTCCATTGTCCCAAATCATCTTCACTTTGTCTTGATCATTCCTAAAAGTCGCTTCGTCGTTGTATTGTCTGAATGTTCCGTCTTCAAGGATTACCCAAGGGCCTTCTGCGATATCGCAAGGCGTTATTGCACATGCCTTTCCCGGTCTCTCTATTTTCAATTGTGTGCCGACTGCAATAAAATCATTCATCGCTGCCATACTAGCTGCGTTGCATGACGCAGCTGCTAGGCCTGAAGTCCTTGCCCGGCCATACCTAAGTCTAAATCCCCCCGGTTCCAGTGGTGCTCCGAATACAGGTCTTCCAGCAATTATATCATCCATAAACTTCGAGATTTTAGGAACTTTTCGAGATTTGAAATCGTCCGAGGTTTTACTTTTTTCCTTTTCTTTTTCTTTGTTAGCGAAAATAGATATGAAATCCCAACCCGGTACTTTTAGTCGCTCCGTGTGCCTTTGCACCTTGGGGGCTTTGAGGCACAGCCCTTCACCAATCACAAGTAATACACCACCTCTTATTCTTGCGCCTTCTATATTCCGAACTCTTCCATACCCAGCACATTCTATATCTTGGTCTCCCTCTCCATTTATCATCACTGGGCATGCTCTAACTATGGTATCAATTTCCTCAGGAGGTGGGCGATATTGTAACCCTCCTCGATACAACCCAAATTCTTCCTTGACTCGTTCTACTTCTCCGTCTGTGGGTTTGTATGCATCAACATTTAATTCTCTGCGAATCATATCCGCAATGAGTACAGCGAGTGCTTGAGCAGTCCCACCTGCAGCGCGTATGGGACCAGCGAAATTCACTGACAAAAATTGCGTTCCATCTACATTTGGTAGTAGTTTAACTTCACTTATCCCCTCTAATGGCGCTACTAATACTGCTTCTGTAAGGATGGCCAGACCAACTCTTAGTCCGACATCTATACTCTTCTGTAAATCGTATCCGTTTTCTCTGAATCTTCTTGAAACCATTGTAGCCATTTTAATCGCAGTGGTCTCCCTATCAAATTTGGATAGCAAGGTTCTGATATCATCTGCAATTTTAGCGCCCTCTAGATATTCAACCAAAAGTTTCTCAGTTCTACTTGCAAGATCTGACGCTCTTGGAATTTCTACCTCAGTGCTGTGATCAAAACCTTTTGCTCTAGCTAAGGATGCGATATTGTATGCTTCCTCAGTCCTTTGATCCATCCAATTTTGATAACTCTCAATCTCCCTTTCTAGCCTTTGTAAATCCAATCCAACTAGTGGATTGTGAACTTTCACATCGGCGGCTATTGTCATGTGGAACAGGCATACTCATTGACGGTGGCACATAAGTCCTGTTGCTAATTTTGTGAAAAACACGAGGGAATATTCATTCACCAGTTTTCATTAGACCTTACCATGCCAGAGGCATCAAAAATCAGAAAAGACTCTCGTTTTGCAGATTTAGTAGCCTTTGTAAAAGAGATGGCATTTATTGACGGGGGGCATGACGACGCCTTTACACTTGCAAGTGGGAAAAAGTCACGCTGGTTTTTTGACATGAAACCAGTGATGATGCACCCAGAAGCAGGGCGGTTGATTGGAGAAATGATGAATCAAAGATGTGACGAGATTGGGGCAGACTTTGTTGGGGGCTTGGAACTAGGAGCAGTTCCTCTAACGGCTCTGGTAGTTGCGATGGACAAAGCATCATCTAGACTTGGCTTCATGGTTAGGAAGGAAGCGAAGGGAAGAGGTGGAAGGAAGACAAAGAATCCAGCTGGTATCGAAGGAGCATCGCTTGCAGAGGGTGGGCGAGTAATTGTCCTTGAGGACGTGACTACAACGGGGGGGTCCGCTATTAAGGCGGTTAGAAAAATTGAGCGAGAAACATCCTGTGAAGTTGTTGCAGTGATAAGTATTCTAGACAGAGAAGACGGCGGCAAAGAAGCCTTCAAATCTGAGGACATTAATTTTGAAAGTCTGTTGACTAGGTCTGATATTTCTGGGTGAATAAATGGAGTTAGACCCTGAATCAGCAGATATCTCTGGTCAAACAATTATTGACTCCACCGCTCCAACTGGCCTTGAGTTTCACTTTGCAAAAGGAGCTAAACCCCTTTCTACCCCATGGCAAATAGCCGTTGAAAGGGCAAGACTTGTTAGAAAGGCTGGCCTTATGGAGGGGTTAGTACTTGACCCTGCATGTGGTAGTGGGATTCAACTTGCAGCATATGTGGCCACGTTGGGTCGTAAAGGGGTTGGAATTGAAATGGATCATGAAACAGCAGTTTCAGCAAATCGCAATCTTGCACGTGTGCACATGCATGGTTTTTCAGATAATGTGAGAGACACAAGAATTCGAGTGGGCGACGGCACAAAAGGAGATTCTGAATTGAGAATAGCTCTTCTACACCTAGATCCCGCAAGGCCTCGTAACTCAAGAAAACATAGTCTGGATGAAATGAAACCCTCACTTGGTGCAATATTATCTGCCTGGAAAGATAATATGCAAACCAACGAACTTGGCCCAGCAATTCTATTGGATTTATCACCAAGATTATCAGAAACACAACGATTAGAAGTGGAAGAAATTGTTGATTCATTTTGGCCTAATACTGGTAAAACGTGGACCTGGACAAGCAGAGGCGGGGGCAGAGTAGACAGACTTTCGCTGTGGGTTGGTCAGTTATCCAACAAAGATGCCAAAAGAAGGTATTTACGCATCCCTCCAAGCAGTAAAATTAGGCCATACCTTATTGAAGGCAATCCAGATACTTTCGCCTCACTTCGGCGGTTGCCAAAAAAGGGAGATTACGTCACGATTTTGGACTCAGCATTAGTCAATTCGGGCTTGGCTACTACCTTCATAAAATCAAAATTCGGGGAAACGGAATTTTACTGGAGTGAAATATCGGGTAGGAGGCCGCAAATTCATCACCAGAACAAACTGAAGCTCGACAGTGATGGAGAAGAACTACTAATTCAGGCTACAGGGAAGGTTGTGTCCTTGATTCATTGTGATTTGAATGAAGATAATATTCCTATGATAATCATGAAGGCTAGAGAATTTGGATTCGGTAAGTTGACTCTTAGATTGACGATGAAACCTTCAATGCAACCAGCGCTGCAAGGCAGCATAGATAGGCAGTTGAGCGCAACGGGAGGAGAATCAATAGGTTTCATTGCTAAACAACCCGAAGACTCGATGTTGATGCTGTGTCTTGAAAAATAATGGCTTTACGCACAACGAACAGTGTTGCAATAAACAAACAAAAATCATTGCAGTGTCGCAAATTAGTTATCGCGGTCTTGATATAGGGGCGGTTAGTCGCAAAGCCGCTCGACATTAGTATGTACGCGCTTTTAGGTGGAACCCAATGGCAAATCAACAGGAACTCGGAGACGATTTCTCTTACATGCTCCGCATGGCAGATACAGATATTGACGGTTTAAAGCCCCTCAGAACAGCGCTCACTGCGGTTAGAGGAGTTGGTGATAGAACTGCTGCAAACATATGCACCATCACTGGTTTCGACCCATCTATGAAAGCGGGTTACCTAGATGTAGACCAGCAAGAAACACTACGGTCTGCGATCGAGAATTACAATCAAAACGTGCCCCTGTGGATGCTCAATCGCCAAAGAGATCTAGAATCAGGAGACGAATTACATCTATCTGGACAGGATCTTAAACTAACCCATGAAGATGACATTTCTAGACTCAGGTCAATAAAATGCTATCGAGGGATTAGGCACGCCGGCGGACACAAGGTGCGTGGTCAAAGAGGCCGATCTAATGGAAGGTTTGGCTTAACTCTCGGAGTTCAGAAAAAGAAGTGATAGGAGGAGAAAAGCATGGGACATCCAAAATTTGCACGCCCTAAGTATGACACTCCTCCACACCCTTGGAAGGCAGACCGCATTGAAGAGGAACATGCCATAAAAGCCAATCACGGACTAAAGAACATGACAGAAATTTGGAAATCTAAATCCGCACTTCGCCGAATTCGAGGTCAGGCAATGAAATTAATCGGTAGGGTCGACACAACCGAAGGCCATTATGCAAGGGAGAGAGACGCACTCCTTTCCTCCTTGTATCGGAAAGGACTAATTGCAAAAGACGCAATCCTTGACGATATACTTTCATTATCAGCAGAGGATATATTGAATCGAAGACTACAAGCACAGGTTTACTACAAAGGACTGGCTTGTTCAATGAAGCAAGCTCGTCAGTTGGTTACTCACGGACAGATATGCATTGGCGATCAGAAAGTTACAATTCCTTCATATCCAGTATTAAGAGACGAGGAAGAAAATATTCGCTATCATCCTCGTTCGAAACTTAATGATGAAAATCACATAATTAGGCAAACTATCCTCGGAGTCCGAGAATCTGCCGAATATGCAGAAGACGAGGTTGATCCAGAATTCAGTCAATCAGAGGCATCAGAGGTCAATGAATCTGCCGAGGAAGCACCCAAGGCAGAAGATACAGTTGTCGATGGAGGCGATGTTTGATGCGCAAGGCGATAATCAACATCTTTTCAAGCTACAATAACGTCCTAATGACTGCAACAGATTTGACAGGTGCAGAGACAATCGCAACATGCTCTGGAGGACAAGTTGTGAAGTCATCAAAAGACTCTGGAGGTCAATTTGCTGCAACAAGGGCAGCGGAGAGAATGGCAGATCAACTAAAAGAAAAGGATTTCACTCAGGTTATAGTAAAATACCGAGCACCTGGAGGAAATAAATCAAACAATACAGGGCCTGGAGCACAAGCTGCAATAAGGGCACTCACTCGCGCTGGAGTAACCGTCACACGAATCGAAGATGTTACTCCGATTGCCCACGATGGCACTAAAAAGAAAGGCGGTCGTCGCGGTCGCCGTGTATGAAAAATTGCGGTGATAAATATGAAGGCAGAAGTTGTAAATGGTTGGCCTAAGGACAACAGAATCAGAATCGTAATCTCCGATACTAACGCATCCCAAGTTAACAGCATTCGAAGAGCAATTTTAGCAGACGTCCCGAAAATGGCTATTACAAAGGTGAGGTTTGAACAGGGAGTAACACAAGATAATCAGGGAGAAGTCATAGAATCTGTAAACGTTCTTCCTGATGAAGTACTCGCTCACCGCCTTGCCATGGTTCCAGTTCCTACGTATCTTGATGAATTTGTTTTTCCCGAGGATGACCCCAATAACGAGAATGTTCCAGAAGATCAGTGGGGTTCTCCACTCTCTCAAATCATATACCACCTCTCGATTAGAGGTCCGAACTCAGATTCAGAAGAGGATTTTAAAACGGTTTACGCAGGAGATTTGAATGTTCTTGGAGAAACCAAATTACAAATCCGTGATGAGCATAAGAAGATACCTTTGACAATTCTTGCTAAAGGACAATATCTTGAATTATACGCATATGCAACTCTAGGACGTGGGAAACAACACACAAAATGGTGTCCTGCTGCAGCAGTTGCGTTCCAACCGCGACAAAGAGCGGTTTTAGCAAAACCAAAGAAAGCCAAGACTCTCTTTGACCTGAATCTTACCTCAAAGTCTGGAAGACCAATTGATTCTAAACTGTTTACAAACAAAGAATGCCTTGATGTTGACGCAGTTTTAGACCTTGAGAGGGCTCTGCATCAAGTCGGGCCGGGAACCGGTAGAGACACTGACTTCGATGACGCAATTGTATTAGAGGATATCGAGGGAGAATACGTTTTCTCATTCGAGTCTGATGGATCTTTAGAACCCGAAGAAGTATTCAATCGAGCATGTGATGAATTGATTGCTCGCTTTGATAAGATTGATGCTGAAGTAGACTCAGCATTTGCTTGAACATTTCTCACTTGTAGATAAAAATCTTGACAAGTTACCTTTACGGTGATTAAATGAGTGAAGTATCAGTTCACGTTGGAGGGCATGTAACCTTGCTTTTTTCAATACACTCTGCGTCACTTTTAGCAAGAAATCAGGGTTCAAAAGGAGCGGGTTTTTGTCTAGAACACGGGGTTATTGCGACTGTTAAAGAGGCAGTTTCCGAGGGCGACATAATATCTGTATTCAATTTCAAAGGTGAGAAATTAGAATTTGGGGAATCCTTATACTTCCCACTACTTGAGGAGTTTAGAGAATTATTTGGTATAGACACATCAGTTGAATTGGTTGTTGAATTGGAATTACCAGTATCCCAAGGTTTCGGAATGTCAGCAGCAGGTTTGCTAGCGACGAGTCTAGCATTGGGAGAGTTTTTCAATCGTGGCGAAATTAGTCAGTTAGTTAGGCTTGCTCACAGGTTAGACAGAGATAATTCAGGAGGACTGGGAGATGTCTTGGGCCTATGGGCGGGGGGCTGTGAATTGAGGACAAAGCCGGGTAGTCCACCCTTCCCTGGTAAATGTAGGAGTTTTCCAGTTGGTTGTCCGGCACTCCTTGTTTGGGATCCTGAAAACGAAAAGCATACCTCTGACTATATCGATAATGAGCAGTGGATTTCTAGGATTACTAAGGCGGGAGAGGATTCTGTAAGCAGACTTGAAAAAATGAAATGGGACCTAAACGTATGGGATAATTTACTATCAGAGGCGGACACATTTGCGATGGATTCAGGACTGCTAGAGGAAGAAAGTCGTGCTAATCTTTTGAATCTCGTGGTTAGCAACTCTAGGGAAAATATGAGCAATCACCTTTGCATGCTTGGGACCTCAGTAATTGTAGTTCCAAAGGATCTAAGCAAGGAATTTGACTTTGATGATTTGGCTTCGCACCTGGTTAGTTTGGGTTTGGGAATTAAACCAACAATCCTGCAATGAGTTAGTTCAATCGATCAAGCTCTAGAGGGCCACAGTCTAACAAAACGGACCCTGGGATATGCACGTTTTCACAGAAACCATGTCTGAACACAAGCGCTCCCTGACCCCAGGTTTCGACATATCTGGATGCCTGCTTTACAATTTTTTTCCGCTGGAAGTCTACATCTGCACCGTAGAAATGTTTAGCATCAATCCATGCAATTGGCTCACCATTAATCTCAACATGATCTAAGAAAAGCAAATCAGGGGTATTAACAGGCCTTCCATGCTCTTTCATCTGCTCTTTAACCATCTCTCCTTGTCTTCGAACCCTAACGCCCTGATTCTCAAACCAATCCGCAAGAATCTCCTCAAAAATATCAGCCTTCTCATGTGTTATTGACTGGTCAACGTTACTCACTCTATCAGCCTCCTCTGCGGCTTCAAACTCTTTGCGTTCTCTTTGCTTAAATTTTGAAGGTGAGCGCAGTGTCTCCTTTATTCTAGATTTGGACCACCCCATCTCTTTTAGGATAACTCTGAAGATATTCATTGGCGGAAAATCGAACTTCTTTGATAGGTCCACAATACTTACACCGTCTTTGTACAATCTATGGAGGGCTTTCCCTCTTGCCTGTAATTGGCCATGGGAGTATACGGTTTTTTGCTGAAGCAGTGCACTTCTAAGGGATAGGGCCTGATCCAAAGTCATCTCACAGTTCAACACTAATTTTGCAATTTCATCTACTCTGTCGTCGGAAAGCCAACCGAACTCGCCACGATTAACAACTAGTGAAGCAATTTCACCTTCTGTCTTTAGGGAAACTGGTTTATTTTCCCAGTTAAATGAGAATGTATTAGGATTTTTGAAATCGGTTGGAATTCCAATTGGTAACGGAGACTTAGAGAATCTGTTTATTGCAGAATCCTTAGCTTCGGCATTATACTCTGCATTTCGTTCGACTAGGAGGCTTATTTTAGGGCCTCCATAGCGCTTTTTTTTCTTTTTTCGACGGCCTTTCACCCCGTTATTTCCAGCCGCCATGACCTTCGCTAAGAGTCACGCTCAATAGATGCACCGGCACCTAAATACTCGACAGGTCTGAAATGAACTGTTCACTCTGCTTTTTCATGAATGCCTTTATCTGCTTAGAAAACATTGACATAAATCTTGAGGTCTTACACGTAGAATGTACCTCAATACCTCCGCCATTTTGGAATAGAAATGTGATGCATACTGTTAGGTTTTTCACACCTCTTGCAATAGGTCTTTCGTTTCTATATTGACCCTCTCCAACTAACTCAATTTCACAGAAATCAGAACCCTCTCTAATACTGTCTACAAGCCATTTAGTTTCAATTAGACCACCCTTTATCATCTGAAAAATCGCAAGATGGTCACCTTCATCAATGGTTTCTGCTTTTGTCGCTAACATTGTTTTGGCAACGGTATTCCATTCTGGCCATCTACTTGGGTTTCTAAATGCTGTAAGTGCATTTTTTACTTTT
>CETL01027915.1_pt1 | contig 15445 bp, 10 predicted proteins | sample 356371 | NCBI WGS metagenome assembly CETL01 (sample SAMEA2622518, study PRJEB7988) | marine metagenome | biome: marine biome (ENVO:00000447); feature: surface water layer (ENVO:00002042); material: "saline water (ENVO:00002010), including plankton (ENVO:xxxxxxxx)" | depth 5 m | reverse complement strand
ATACGACTTCTTCAATAAATGTAACCTGACCACCATGTAAGAAGAATGTGAATAATATTAAAACTAACCAAAATAATAGTCCAATTACTTTACCCAAAAAGCCGATGTATAGAGATCTAGATGTGAGGCTTTTACTAATGTCGGGATTGTCTCCTTCTAAATGTGATTTTATCGAAGACCGGATGAATAACAAAGCAATTAAAGAAACAACTGGTGAGCACAGTACAATTAGCCATAATCCAGGCGGCTGGTCTGACATTGTTGTTTCAAATGTTGCTGTGCAGGGACCAAGTTCATCCACAGTATCGTCCATCCACGGCTGGTGCTCACCAAACCATGTTTCTAATTCTGCTTTTTCAGCCCCATCCTCGCAGATTACCCATGTAGCGTTTTGAACATGAAATTCGGGTATCGTTCTTATTAGCAACCATATCAATAATCCGAGTATGGGAGCTACATACCAAGCGTGTTTTTTGAAAAAGGGTCTGTGCATAAAACTTAGTCGATTTAACCGGTAATACATTGGAATGCACAAATACAATATCATCGCAATGATGTGTGCAGTGAAGAAAACATCTATAGTCCAATGCCATAGAATGTCTTGTAGGCCTTCGTACCTTCTGATATACAATATCCCACTTGAGAGTAAAAAGGATGCTTTTATGCCTTCACAGAATAACAAGATAGACATAAATTTGTTCTCAAACCCTTTGGTATTAGCTCGCCAAATTAGTGCGCTTAAACCAACGCACCACAATAGAATTAGAACAGATATCCATGCTACAATCATGCGGAATCCAAAGAGACTTTGCGCGCTGAACGCATCAGCATAAAACTCTCCAGCGGTCAGCATGATTGCTGTTTTATAAATACATTTAATTGATTTTGGGGTAAAGATTGAGTTCTACTAATGTTAATTTCCTTATGGTTTGAGTTCTAATCATCTACTAAATTTAATTCAATGCTTTTAGGAGTGTCATCTTCCTCTGACAAACCGACATCAACCGTTTTTTGAGCATCCTCTTCTTGCAATCCTGCATTATACTCCTCCTCTAATTGGTTGACTATTTTTTCATTCAGCCCGTAAGCAGTAGCAACTGTTGTGAGAAGTTTCCTCTCTTCTTCAGTGATAATACGATCTTCCATTGCAGTGGCATAGGCTTCCAAGTATGCAGTTTCCTCTTCTGTATGAGTGGATGGAATAAATCGTGTTGATGCTTTATCGATTATGATTAGAATTGGTTTTCTGACAGCAAGTAAGGAGACACCAACAAAGACACCACCCGCAGCACCATAACCGATCACGCTTTCCATCAACTCGCTACCTATGATGAAAGAAATAACTCCTATACCAGTGAATACAGCAGTAGAGAATGTTTTTCTTAGGTTGTTATCTATACCAAATACGGTATCTTTTAGAGTGGCATGTACAAACATCATAGCTTCAAACGCAATCGCTGCTGGTGTAATCGTCAGCGAAAATATCCACAGGAAATACAACATTCTTTCCGTAAAGTCGGGATTTCCGTATCTCCATAGGGTCTCATCAACAAAGGTCACTTGATCGCCGTTTACTACGGAAATGAATATCAACAGACCAAGCCAGAATAGTAAACCGATAACTTTGCCCAGGAATCCTATGTATAGGGACCTTGATGTAAGACTTTTACTGAAGTCTGGATTATCCCCTTCCTTGTAGGATTTGATCGATGAGCGTATGAATAAAAGTGCTAGTAAAGATACGAGAGGTGAACCTAAGGCAATTAACCACAACCCCGGTGGTTGAGTTGTAATAGTAGCCTCAAAGTTTGCTGCACATCCTCCCTCTTCGTTGAACTTGTCGATTTCTTCGTTCATCCAATCCTGCTCTTCACCGAACCAGATGTCTAATTCCGCATCCTTACCTTCCTCACAAACAATCCATGTTGCATCTGAAACGTAAAAAAATGGTAAAGTCCTGATAAGGAACCAAATCGTGATACCTAAAGCCGGAGCAATATACCATGCATGCCTTTTTATTGCTTGCTTATTCATAAAACTCAATCTATTTAGACGATAATATATTGGTATGCAAAGATACATTATTACAGCTGTAATATGAGCCATAAAGAATACATCGATTGTCCAATGCCAAAGGATATCTTGGAGCCATTCATATCTTCTGATGTAAGGGGTAAGTTGGGCTATAATGAATGATGCTTTTATTCCTTCACAGACTAATAATACGGACATAAATTTATTTTCATATCCTTTGGAATTTGCTCTCCAAACTAGGGCACTTAATCCCAGACAGTATAGTAGTATTAGGAGAGAACTTGCGGAAATAATCATTCTGAATCCGAACAGACTTTCAGCACTGAAAGCATCAACATAATACTCTCTTACTGTTCTCATGTTGTTGCTTAATAAGGTAGGTTTAATTGGTTTTATGGTTATATTAGGAAAATCAAATATTAAATTTTGTTACAATATTGGTTATGGAATATTATTTTTTAATCTCAATTCTCGTAGTCCTTGAGTCAATTCTTAACTGTACTAATCCTTCTCTCCAACCTAACTCAGCGGAAGTCAACTTGACCTTTCTTCCAGGAATTAATGATAACATTGTACTATTTATGGCTGAACCAAAGGCAACCACTTCTGCAACACTTTCTCCATCCCAAAGGTGGAAAGATAGCATTGACCATGGTCTGCCATCAGCCCTTTTTCCACTTCTTTTTGAACAGGATAATACAACCCCCTCAACATTTGCCTTTGTCCTAAGCATTCCCATTCTTGTTAGTTGACAGTCTGAATCTAACTCGATTGATGAATTATCATCAAGGTAAAGTCTTGGTTGACCCCTCCATACTCCTGGCAGAGCACCTACGACAACAACATCCTCTTTGGGTGAGTCATGCATGGAGGGATAAGAACCCGGCTGAGATTCTTCAAGTGTCACCATTTTGTCTCCCGATTTTATCATAGCACCTAGAACCATTTCCCCGTAATGGTTTGGTAAAGGCCCCCATGCAGCTTGTAATTTACCGCTTACATTAACTCTTGAAGGTATTGATGATATTTTCTCAGCAGGAGCTGTTATCAAAGGAATTTCATATGGTAAATCTTTCATCGAGCACCAATAACAACCACCTTGCTCACCGCTACAAGGTGACGCCAATGGGATAGTTGGAGGAACACTCCATGATTTCATAGTATTGTGAAAATCGAGATATTCCTGCGTTGAAAGAGGTTCCAATTTTATTATTTTCCTTTGACCATTGGTCAAATACCAACCTTCTATCCCCTCGCATTTGCTTTCATGTGTCTCATTCCACAACCAAGCGTAAAAGTTCAGTTGCGTATCAAGGCTTTTGGCAAACTTCCCCTTTCCATCACCGAGTTTTATGTCAACAATTCTTATTTTTCCATCCCATCGTAATACTAGGTCACACTCACCTGCTGCCCACTTATCTGGATGATACATCCTTTGAGGTTCGGGATTCCTTGGATCTTTTACCCAAGGCCTAACTATTTCCCAAGCATCTGTCCACGTAATATTTTCACTGAAATCATGGGGATTATCTTTCCATTTAATCATGCTATTTGCCTTATCTGGCTGTGTGAAGTGGGGCGGACTATCCCAGCATGGTGCAGGAATATCAAATTTGTATTGCCCTCCTCCAGCAGTGTAACATTTCTTTACTTCCTCAAGCAATAACAAAATCCCGTTTTTAAGCATATTTGCAACAATAGTTTCATCGAATAATTCTTCGAAATCACCGACCGACCAAATTGCTGAATCAAACGTTTTTTTACCCTCATCTAGGGCATTTTTTGCGTGTAGGCCGACTAAATCATAAACCCATTCTTCTAATTCTTCATAACTGTCTAGCTTTGGCGCTCTATGCATAATTATGGAGCAGAGAGCTTCCTCGACCTTGATACCCATCACTTGTCTAGGGGAGGTTGGACCTCTAAGTCCAACTCTGTAATTCAAGAACCACTGTTTTTCACATCTCAAAAATGTTGTTAACGAAGACGCTGACAGCCTTCCTCTGGCTCTGCCAACAGATTGACTTTCAGGGGGAACTTGGGCAGGCATCAAAACACCTCATGAATCGAATGAGTAATAATCTCCTTTCGCCCTTTGCTCCCTATCCTTCCTACTGGATGATTTGTTTATTCGAGGACGTCCCGAATCGTGGTCACGTCTAAATGTTACATCTACATCTCCGAGGAACCTATTCATTCCTTCTCTAAGGTTGAATGGGCCCTCAGCTCTACCATTTTTCCCACCTTCTCCTTCAAACACCAACAGTGAGTCAGAAACAATGTCTATGAAGTAAACATCATGGTCAATAACAAATGCAGCTTTCTCATTAGATTCCATTGTCCTGCGAATTGCTTTTGCTGCTTCCATTCTAGCGTTAGCATCCAAATGCGCACTCGGTTCGTCGAGAAGGTATAGATCGGCATCTCTTCCCAAACAGATTGCTATTGATACTGCTTGAGCTTCTCCACCCGACAGGTTTCTTACGTCTTTGGTCAACAAGTCATCAACACCCAAGGCACGAATCACATTCACATTATACTCTCCACTACGCCAAGTTGTTCCGATCTCAGAATCTAGCCATGTTTGCACTGTGCAGTCCATGTCGGTGTCGATGTGTTGAGGTTTATAGGAAATAGAAGCATCTGCTGTTACCCATCCTTCATCGTATTCTAACTCGCCAGCTAGTATCTTCACCATTGTAGATTTTCCAGTTCCATTTGGGCCAACAACTCCGACAACCTCGGATTGGTGTACCTTTCCTTCAGCAGTTTTTAGTGTGAAGTCTCCGAGTTTCTTCTCTAAATCACCCCAGTGGACGACAGGATATCCTATTTCGCCAGAAGTTCCCCCTGAAGAGGCCACATATCTGTCAGTATGGGTTTGGAATTTTATTGGCTTATCACGGATTCTTACATTTTGTTCAACTAAGAAACCATCTAGGTAAGCATTGATTGCTTGCCTAGTTGTTCTGGCAGGGGTGAAAATTCCGAAAGCACCCTTCTGACCATACACTATGTGAACTAAGTCTGCTAATACATCGAGAACAGCTAGATCGTGTTCGATAACAATCACTCTTGAGGTTTCTGCTAGTTCTTGGATTATTTTTACTACACGCATTCTTTCGTGTATATCGAGATAGGATGATGGTTCATCGAAGAAATATACGTCGGCATCTTTCAACAGAGTCGCACATATGGCAACTCTCTGCAATTCTCCACCAGATAATTGATTCAAATTTCTTTCCAGTAAGTGGTTGATGCCCAATTTCTCTACCATCTCTAGGTATATCCCTCTCTCGTCAACTGATGTTAAGAGATTTCCAACCTGACCTTTAACCGCTTTTGGAATATTGTCGACATATTGCGGTTTAAGAGCAACTGTTACTTTCGATTCGCTAACATCTACAAGGAAGTCTCTAAGTTCGCCTCTTGGCAAACTATCTATGACATCCTCCCACCAAACCTCATCGGCTTCAAAATCCCCTAAATTGGGTGTTAATGAACCGTTCAATATGTTAAACGCTGTTGATTTACCCATTCCATTAGGACCAAGTATGCCAACTACTGATTCTTTCGAAGGTGTTGGTAATTTGAATAATCTAAATCCATTTAGAGAATATCTATGTATCATATCGGTTTTTAATTCCGCAGGTAGATTGATCACAACCACTGCGCCTCCTGGACAGTGTTTTGCTCTAACAAAGCAAGGTGGACACGCACTTTCTAAAATCTTGAACTTATCTCCGTTCATCTGTATGCAGTCTCCTCCACAAGAACCTGCCCATTTCTTTAGATAGTCATAAGCATCACTTTTTGGTTTGCATTTTTCCTCAATAAGAACTGCAATCCTCAAATTTAACCTCTCCTTTTTTATTCCTATTATTACCTATTCATCAATAAGCCGGTTTTAAAAACCTAATTAGGTGTTTATTTGACTCAGGTATGAAAAACCGAATTGCGCATGAAATTCAAACTAATCCTTTCACATGCTCATGTCCGCGAATCAATTTAGCGGTGCAGGGAGTGGGGAATTTCATGCTTGCTTTTCTCAGTGCGTCTTTAGCAACTAAGTAATGTTCTGGGGTGAATTGGAGAGATATAACCCTCTGTCCCCTTTTTACTCTCGCAGCGGTTCCAACATTTTTCCCAAATGCACATCTCATTCCTTGCGAAACACGGTCAGCTCCCGCTCCAGTAGCTTGCTTATTCTCTCTCAGGACATGATGAGGATAAGTGTGGACCCTGAGTGCATAGTTCATAGCCCCAGCAGCCTTCCTAATTGTCGAATTGGAAATTACACGAGCAGCCTCCAGCGCAGTGTGCCTAATTTGGCATGATTCATCGGCTATTAGATTCATCTCCATTAAGAATTGTCCAGTCTCGGCAGCTCGGCGATTTCCGACGTGAAACTGCATGATTCTGTTATTTGGTACACCACCAATATACTTGCGTCTGGTGTAAGCAGGGCCTTTCAGTTTGCGATACATCTTTGCGGGCTTACGTGCCATTTTAGATACCTCCGAGCGAGTTTGGCACCGACCCTCCCTATTTGACCATGCCGATTATTGAAAATTTAGAAAATCTAGGGGAAAGGTCATTGATTAACAATGTCTCGCGGTGATAATGTCAGGGTGGAAAAGACTTCTGGAGCAAGAGTCAGAACACCAATGGCTCGCATTTCTTTCGTTCACTTTAATCATAATTACTGGTTCGGTAATTATAGACTGGTCCAACGATTTATCAGGGGTAAGGAATGGCTCAACACTAAATGTTGACGGCATGGTTTTAGATACTGCAGGAGACATAGTCCTCTTTGAGGATGATTCTGGAGTAAAAATCAATTCAGAATCTACTGGATTGAATCAAAATTCTATTACTTGCCTATCAGCATATGGTGGTATAACATATGCTTGCACAGGTGAGTCAGGAGAAGTGAGCTACATTGAGGATGGTAATCTACTGTGTGAGGATAATTGGTGTAGCTTATCCTTAGGAGAAAATGTTACAGTAAAAGACCTCTCTGCAAATGTATTGGATTCTATTGAGGGAACTTCACAATCCAATCCAGCATTGTTGATGATTATTCAAGATGGGACTAGTAATGCACTGGCTGCGAAAATTCATAATTCAAACAAATCAATCGAAATATCAAGCGTTGATGGCGAGATGTTCCTCGATGTTATGATACCTACTAGAGATGGATGGCTGGTTGGAGGTGCATGGCAAGCACCTCCTAACTGGCTAGGAACAAACCCTGTGTCTCCGCCTATGTTTGAGCTGCTCATATCAGTTCAGTGGGATGGCGTAACAAATCCTAATATTGATCTAGTTTATACAGGAAATGAGGGAAGAATACACGGGATATTCAGCACAGAATCAGGATATGTCGCAACAGGAACTAGCGATACACTGTATGTGAATGATGGTGTAATTACTGAATACGGGTTGGGCAGCTATTCCTCTGTTGGCGATAGAAATGGTGATATTTGGTTATTCAGCGGAATAGGCTCTTCTACGGTTGCTATTATCTCAGAAGGTAGTGTTGTAACAGAAAAGCTGCCCGAACCGCTATCGATTCTACCTGAATTCGTCACCTGCGACGATGAGGGAATGATTTCAATTCACGGCGTAGATTCCAGTGATAATCCAAAGGCGATAACTATAGACAGCAATGCTAGACAATCCTTCACAAGTATTAGAGGAATTATTGACTTATGTTTTATTCTTGTGTCCATGATTGTAATTGGGACTATGGTATGGAATATTTCTGATGCAATACGGAAAGGAGAAGTATTCTAGGATCTCATCAACTAATCTCACAAATTGTTGATTCTCAGGGGCATAATTTACGAACCCCCTCTAATCTCGACAAACCCTAGCGCAAGCTAAGGAAGTGCTCAGATGGCAAAACGGGGTATGATGGACCAGTATATGGACATTAAATCACAACACCCAGATTCAGTACTTTTCTTTAGGATGGGTGACTTCTATGAACAATTTCACGAGGATGCTGTCGTCACATCTGAAATTCTTGGCTTGTCTCTAACCAGTAGGGACAAAAAAGCTTCTGAACCTATCCCTATGGCTGGTTTCCCATGGCATGCTCTTGAGGATAATTTGCGAAATATGCTTCAATCAGGGTTTAAGGTATGTGTGGCAGAACAAGAAGATTCACTTCGCCCCGGAGCGAAGCTGCTTGAACGCGTAGTAACGAGGGTTTACACACCTGGTTCATTATACGAAGAGAGTTTGATTGGTGTCGATGATGTTGCAAGTTTGGCCGCTATATCTGTGAGAGGGCAGGCTTTGGGTTTAGCTATCCTAGATGCATCAACAGGATATGTTTGGACTGTCGAACACCATGGGGAAGAAATGTGGTCAAGGCTCCTAGACGATTTGCTTAGAAGCAGTCCTAAAGAGTTGGTATTCTCGCCAAAGGATGCTGATAGGGAAGAAGTAAGAATTATACTCGCTCAACTTGATAATGTAACACTCTCACAACATTCGGCATCAAGGAAAAAAGGCGAGATTGCGTTGAAGAAAGTGCTTGAAGTTGCAGATTTGGGGCACATCGATCTTGGAGATTCTCCACTGGCAATGGATGCTGCCGGATTAGCTTCGGACTATATCGCCTCCATGCATAATGTAGACTCAGTCGATGTCAGAGAAATAGAAATTATTCGTCCTGATGGAAACATGATACTTGATCAGACCACTTTGAGGAACTTGGAATTAACACAAACTCTTTCAGGAGAGAAAGAGGGTTCGCTCCTTGGTTCGATTGATTTTTGTAAAACATCGATGGGAAGGCGTAAGCTGCGGGATTGGTTACTCAGACCGTTAGCTAAGAAACCCGAAATAGAATGTAGACAAGATGCCGTCGCAAGTTTGGCAAGGTCTTCCAGAAGAATAAGTGAATTGCGCCAAGCGCTTAATGGACTGAGAGACATGGAGAGACTAGCGACCCAACTATCCTATAATCGGTCCTCAGGAAGAGATCTTGTGGCGATTGCTCTCGCCTTGGAAAGGATGCCAAAAATAAAATTACTATGTAGCCAAGTAGATGACTACTTACTTAATGAGCTAGGAAATAATTTAGACGCATTGGAAATGATGCGTATTGACATCCAAGCCAATCTTAACGATGAGCAACCCCTTTCTTTAAGAGATGGGGCATTGATTAGAGAGGGCATCAATCCTTACCTTGATGAGTTGAGGGACGCAGCGGCAAAGGGTAAGAAATGGTTCAAAGATTTTGAATCACAAGAAAGAATTAGGTTAGAAATACCTTCTCTAAAGGTAAGACACAATCGCCAAATTGGTTGGTATATTGAAGTCACAAAAACACATCTTTCCAAGGTCCCAGAGAACTGGCGTAGAAAACAACAGATGACCAATGGCAACAGATACGTAACAGATGAGCTGATTGAATGGGAAGACAAACTGCTGACAGCAGATAGTAAAGCCAATGCAATCGAATATGATATGTTTCGAGAGGTTCGAGAAAGATGTAGGGAAAAATCTCAAACTCTTGGATTGATAAGTTCAAATGTTGCAAGGTTGGATGTGTTACAGTGTTTTGCACATGTTGCAAGAAATCGGATGTGGAATAGACCTGTAATAACAAATGAAGAAAAACTGGTTGCAAAAGGTTTGAGACATCCAGTTTTGGAGTCGCAATCTGGTTTCGTTCCTAACGATATAAAGATGGATAAGAAAAGGAAATTTCTACTTATAACAGGTCCTAATATGGGTGGTAAATCTACCTATCTTCGTTGTGCAGCACTGCTTTCAATCCTTGCTCAGGCTGGATCTTTTGTCCCAGCTAATAGCGCAAACGTAGGATTAGTTGATAGAATTTTCACGCGAGTAGGAGCCTCAGACGATATTCGAAGGGGACGTTCAACCTTCATGATGGAAATGATGGAGGTTGCGCATATTCTAAAGACAGCCACCAACAAATCGCTACTTTTACTTGATGAGATTGGGAGAGGGACTTCTACTTTTGACGGTTTATCAATTGCCTGGTCCGTTACTGAGGATATATGTAGTCGAGTTAATTCAAGGACCTTGTTTGCGACTCATTACCATCAGTTGGTTGGCCTTGAGACTGAAGTTGAGGGATTAGTGAATGTTCATGTGCAAGTATCGGAATCGGGGGATGGTTTGAAATTCTTGCACACTGTTGCTGACGGTCCTTGTGACGATTCCTATGGCGTTCAAGTGGCTTCATTGGCTGGTTTACCAAGGCACGTAGTTGAAAGGGCTAGTGATTTATTGGGATTTTTAGAATCCCAAGCGCATGGAGCAAAAGCCGGCAAAAAAGGAGCACCTGTCGCTAGAGGTTTTGGTCAGGCCTCTCTATTAGGATTCTTAAGTCAGCCAGGGGTGTCAATAAAAAAAGACACAATCGCAGAAGACATAAAAAATAGATTAGCAAATATCAATCCAGACACACTAACACCTAGACAAGCATTGGAAGAATTATATGATTTGCTTGGAATGCTGGAGGATAAAACATGAATCAGCCTGCAAGAATTGTTCAGTTAGATGACCGAGTTATCGGTCATATTGCAGCGGGAGAGGTAGTTGAAAGACCTGCTCAAGTAGTGAAAGAATTGGTTGAAAATTCAATTGATGCGGGGTCAACTCAGATAGTTGTCGAGATAGAAAATGGCGGATTTGAATCTATTAAAATCACAGATAATGGTTCAGGTATATGTGAGGAGGACCTTCCTCTATCCCTAGACAGACATGCTACAAGCAAATTAAGGACGGAGAGTGATCTAGCAGAGATCGGAACTCTAGGATTTCGAGGAGAGGCGTTAGCCAGTATTGGTATGGTTAGTCATCTAACTATATCGAGTAGGCCGCCGAATTCTCAAGGAAGGAAAATTGACATGAATAACGGAAGCAAGGGAGTTGTTCAACCAATCGGAATCGCTGAGGGAACTTCAATAGAGGTAAACCGGATTTTCCAAAATCAGCCAGCTAGGTTATCCTTTCAACGTAGGCCAGCCACGGAGACATCAAAGATAGTCGATGTATTAGTCTCTCATGCATTATCTCACCCGAGTGTTGGTTTCAAACTGATTAGTGAAGACAGGACTATCCTAGAGATACCAAGAGTCATAGAGATGGAGGATAGGTTATACGATATACTAGGTCAACAAGCTAGTAAAATGATACCACTGTTGATCCCTCCAGAAGATGCTAATGCTCCAGGAGAAGAGTCATGGAGTGGCTGGGTTTCTACCCCTGATATATCTAGAGGTAAAGGTGATGATGTTCACATACTGATAAACGGTAGGCCGGTTGCAGCACAGCCATTCTTACAATCAATAAAAAGAGGTTACAAGACACGCTTAATGCAAGGAAGACACCCAGTCGCAGTTTTACTTCTAGATTTACCGCCGAATGAAGTTGATGTTAATGTTCATCCAACAAAAAGAGAGGTTCGTTTGAAAAACTCTTGGAGAGTTCTGGAACGATTGGAGAGGTCCATTGCATACACCTTGCAATCTGTGCCAACAGAACCGGAATCAAGTGGCATAATTACAGGGATTGCTTCTCGAATTTCAAAAGTCGATGACACTAGAGTAGATGATAAGCCTGCTTGGGCTACATCAGCGCAGGTTTCTTTAACTGGAAAAGAACCTATAGAATTTAAGCCTAAGGTCAAGTCAAGACCGGTCTCACAACCTGAATCTTCTCAAACAACTATCACCGGAATCGAACCTATATTCCCTGCCTTATCAGTCGGCGAAAGAGATCTTCACAGACATGCCGGATGTGATGCTGAGGATATAGAAAATACAGAACCTCTCGGCCCTATTATAAACGAGTTACCGGCAATGGAACCACTTGCACAATTTGCAGATTCTTACATATTAGTTCAAGCCGAGGAAGAACTCTTGTTGATAGACCAACATGCACTACATGAAAGAGTTAGATATGAAAGATTAAGGCATGACGAGTCCCTATGGCAACCTCAAAAAAGAATTACTCCAGTTCCACTAAATCTGGATAGCAGACAAATTGCACGACTAGAGTCAAGAATTGAAGATTTAGTAGATATGGGATTTATTATTCAAAAAAACGCAACCGGTTATTCAATAATTAGTGCGCCAGCACTTTTGTCTGCAACAGAGTTGGAACCATTTATTCACGACATCTTACTTGATATGAGTGAGGATGGTGCGCCTCTATCAACTCTTGAAAATAGAAAGGATCACCTAGCATTCCTTAATGCCTGTAGAGGAGCTGTAAAAGCAAACGAGCGACTTAATTTAGCGCAGATGAGAAGGTTATTGGATGACATGAGAAGAATTCCAAACCCTTGGGCGTGTGTCCATGGTAGGCCTACTGCGATGAGAATCCCTCTAAATTCTCTTGATTATCACTTCGGCAGACATGGATAGTCATTCTATTGATAGTCCACAATCTACTAGTTGTCTGATAAATGATGGCCATGCTATTTCGTTTAAATTTCCATCATCAATCTCACCACCACAAATTGCAGCAAGCAAAATAGCTGTCATTTGTATTCTATGATCGCCAAAAGTGTTTACGATACCCTTTGGCCTAATCGGAATTTGGTTTCCTTTTATCACTAAGCCATTTTCAGTGACCTCACTACTAATCCCAAATTGTGACAGTAGTTGTGATGTTTTAGATATTCGATTTGATTCTTTATATTCTGCGTGTTTTGCGCCCGAGATTTCTCCCCCTTCATTCAACGCTAACCATGCAGCCATGGGCGTAATCAAATCGTTTGAATCTCTGAGGTTTGTTACATCTAGTTTGTGTCCAATCATATCATCATAATCCGGTGGGTTTTTTACCGTCAGATTTGCTAATTTGGCGAACGCAGCCATAGATGCGTCGGAGGGAATAACCACATCAGGGCAGGTCACCTTCCAGGGCTCGCCTACTTTTTTGGCTCCGGTAATTTTGCATAATCTCCATGTTAACTCAGAATGTTTTCTAGATACTGCTTTTCCTGTTGTTTGTAGATTAAAACCGATGGTTCTAGGAGTCATTAACAAGGCAGCAGAATGATATTGTGAGGTCTTTGATAAGTCAATTTCAATATTATTTTTTGCAAAAGGCCCTTTGATAGTTAATGGATACTCGGAGTGCTTTGACGATATATTGTACTCGATACCCAATGATTTTATCAAAGGTAAAGAAGTTCTATTCCGAAGACTTGTATCCCCGTCAAAAGTCACTTCATGCTCACAAGTAGCAGCTTGTGCGATTAGAAATCTTAACGCTGTCCCACTATTTCCACAATCCAAGATTTGAGAACTTTTTTTAATTTGGCCTCCTTTTAGTTCATTTCCATCCCATGAAAATCCTAGTTTCTTCAAACATTCAATCATCGAGGAGACATCCCTTCCAATCTCACTCATTGCTATTTTTGTCGGCGTATTATCCATGCTAGCCAAAATCAGCCACCTCATCGCATGACTTTTTGAGGGTGGTAAAGTGAGGGAACCAGACAATGAACTGGGATTGATTTTCAAAGTAATGCGGTTACTTGAGCCCTCATTACTTGGCTTATTTCTCTCTCCCATTAATTACCCCAAAATGCTCTATGAAATGAAGTCATCCAAACCACAGGTTGAAGTGATTCCAATATCTAGAGGAAGTTATGGTAAGAGATCTTAGAAACAGACCGTTACGAGATCTTAGGATATCCCTGACCGATAGATGTAATATGAGATGTAGATATTGTATGCCAAGAGAGCATTTTAAATCTCATGAATTTCTAGAAAAAGATCAAATTTTGTCATATGAGGAATTAATACTCATTGTCGAATCATTGATTCCCTTAGGCCTAACAAAAGTTAGGCTAACGGGAGGAGAACCACTCCTTAGAAAAGATGTATGTTCATTCATAGAAATGCTCCCTCAACATTTGGATATTGCAATGACTACCAATGGGATATTACTAGAAAGATACGCACAGAAATTAAGAGATGCAGGTCTAAATAGAGTTACAGTATCATTGGACGCATTAGATATTGAAACCTTCCAAGCGATGGGTGACACCAGTGAGAAACCAGAAACAGTACTAAGAGGTATTGAAGCAGCGAGGCTTGTAGGTTTGTCTGTAAAAGTCAATACAGTAATTAGAGCGGGATATAATGAACATTCTATTGAAAAAATATCAGATCGTTTTCTAGGCACAGATGTGGTAGTACGATTTATCGAATTTATGGATGTTGGTGCTACCAATTCATGGGATGACCTCGACGTTGTAACCGGCGAAATGATGAGAACAATGTTATCAGATTTGGAAGAAGTAGACGCAAATCATGTCGGTGAAGTGGCTAACAGGTACAAACGTGGAAATCAAGAAATCGGATTTATTGAAAGTATATCAAAACCATTTTGTGGAGATTGTAATAGAGCAAGAATTTCTGCAGATGGGTCTCTTTACACATGCTTATTCACATCAAAAGGTAATGATTTGAAATCCTTAATCCGGATGAATGCAACAAAAGAGAATTTGGCAGATGCTATAACAAATATTTGGAGTAAACGAGATGATGCATATTCACAGAATCGGGGTAAAATCGAAACTGAAAAAGTTGAGATGTCATTTATTGGCGGTTAGGCATCTAAAGCAGGTATCTTTATTTCCTTCAGCACAACCTTATCATTTTGAGAACCGTGTGTTAATTTGAACGTGTGAAATCCTTGATTACAATCTAGATTTTCACAATTAATGACGAAATAATCTCCCTTTGTTATAGACCATCCAGCATCTCTATCATGGAATGATACATTTGTTCCAACAGTTCCATAAATTTCCTCAACAACTCCCTGATAATCGACTGTGCTCTGGCCCGATATATTGTTAATACTCCAGTTAACTCTCAAGGGATCGATTGGTTGGTCGATACTTGTTACTGTAAGGACATGATAGCCATTTGATAGTGCTCTAACAGAAATAGAAACTTTTGGGTTAGCCTTCTCAGTATTGTCCAATGTGGTTGACATCATGATGAATACCATGCTGGTAAGTAAGACAGTAATTGCCAACAATAGAACTGTTGCGATGACAGGGCTCACTGCGTCATCGTCTCTCTGCATGCTTAACCGTATGCAGCAATCCACTTGAAACAACCGCCTATAATATCCTAAAATTGATATTTTGATACGTGAGCTATAATCTCTAAACAATCCAAAGCATCTTTCTACAAGTTACTGCTCGCCAAATAATTCCTTTAGTGAGCCTATTGAATAGCATATTAAGGATCCAGTCTGGCATTCTAAATAGTAAACTTCCTATTTTGAAAGAGCGCTTTGAATTCTTCATTACTTTTCCCATCTGTTTTTTCCATCTTTTCTCATACTCTTCAAGTGGAACTCCTTCTTTCAAGTGTTCACAGATAACTTG
>CETL01032965.1_pt1 | contig 15459 bp, 17 predicted proteins | sample 356371 | NCBI WGS metagenome assembly CETL01 (sample SAMEA2622518, study PRJEB7988) | marine metagenome | biome: marine biome (ENVO:00000447); feature: surface water layer (ENVO:00002042); material: "saline water (ENVO:00002010), including plankton (ENVO:xxxxxxxx)" | depth 5 m | reverse complement strand
TTTATTAAACCGAGAACTGCAAGTGCACCAGCAAACCAAAATACCCCATCTGGGAGCATTGTGTAATTAATTCTAAGCATTCCATAAACGCCCAACTTAAGTAGTACACCAGCAAGTATAACTGAAATGGCGGTAGGGGCTTCAACATGCGCCAACGGCAACCAAGTATGAAAAGGAAAAACTGGCACCTTAATAGCAAAACCTATAAATAATAAAACCCAAATCACTTTGATTGCGCTCATACCCCACCATAGCATTCCATCTAACGCAATAGGAGCTCTCTCCATTAAAAGTAGCATATCAAATGTATTTCCGCATGTGAAGTAAAGAGCTAATACTGCAACGAGCATCAATACCGATCCAGCCAGAGTGTAAAGAAAAAATTTGATTGCGGCATACTCACGCTGAGGGCCTCCCCACATACCAATTAAGAAGTACATAGGTAATAGCATGACTTCCCAAAAAATATAAAATAGAAAGAAGTCTAAGGCCAAAAAGACTCCCATTACACCCGTATTTAAAAGAAGAAATAATGAAAAGTATCCTTTGACAGCATTTGAAATGTTCCAGCTAACAAATATTCCAATGAATCCAATTAGAGCCATAAGAAACACCATGGGCAAGCTTAATCCATCAACCCCTAGTATATATGTAATATTAAATGAGGGAATCCATTCTGCTCGCTCCATAAATTGTAAATTTCCGTTACTGGCATCGAAGACACTCCATAAATAAATAGCTAATAAAAGCTGAACACCAGAAACGAATGCAGCAATTTGCTTAATCAGATTTGATTTGTCTCTGGGAATAAAGGCTATAACACCCATACCTACAACAGGTAACCAGATGATCCAACTGAGTAAATGATCCATATCTTTTCCTTTATAAAATCGCTAGGTTATTTGAAAAACCAAAATTATTATGACACCAATAAGTGCAAAAAGCATGTAGTTTTGCAACCTACCAGTTTGCACTGTCTTTAAATTCTTACCAGCATTATTTGCTGTTTTTCCTATACCATCAACCAGTGTCTGATCAAGCCCCTCATAGTCAAGACGGCCGGTAATTTTCGATAGTAATTTTGTAATGTGCCCAAATCCATTAATAAAATACTTATCGTACAAGTCCCAGTCAACGTACGCAACAACATTGCAAAGCTTTAAAAAAGGTTGGTATAAAAATCTATTATAATTCTCATCAAAATAATATTTATTCAATGAGAGTTTGTACAAAATGCCAAATCTTTTTGTCCAAACTTCAGGAGAAAGCTTCTTTTTGAAATACGTCAAAAATGAAAATCCGATACCCACAGAAGCAACAATAAGCGATAAAGTCATTGCAGTATAATGAGCATAGTGAACTCCATCATAAATTTCTTTTGCGGTAGGGTTCCCGGGAACTGCAGAATTAGTTGCTTTGATTAATTTTGTAAACCAGCCGTAGTCTGCAAATGGGTTAAAGTATGGAAGGGTATAAAAGATAAAGAAACTCAGCGCCGCTAAAATAATTAAAGGATATGTCATAACTTTTGGTGACTCATGAATTCCATCAAACACTTTAGGTATTTTTGGTTTGCCATAAAAAGTTAAGAAGATTAATCTAAACATATAAAATGCTGTGATTGCAGCAGCACCAAATCCAAATAAGGCTAAAACTAAGTGTTCCGGATGACGATCTACAAAATACAGTGTACCTGCTAAAATAGCATCTTTAGATAAAAAACCTGAGAATAAAGGAACACCGGCAATAGCAAGCGTAGCAATTGTCATCGTTAAGCTTGTTATTGGCATTTTATTTTTCAAGCCACCCATATTTCTCATATCTTGCGGATCGGTGTCTTCGTCGTGAAGCTCATGCAAAGAGTGATGCATAGCATGAATAACTGAGCCTGAGCCATAGAATAGACACGCTTTAAACATGGCATGGGTTAGCAGATGGAAAAAGGCGGCAACATAATTTCCAACACCAACAGCTAAAATCATATAACCTAACTGGCTAACTGTCGAATACGCTAAAACTTTTTTAATATCATTTTGGGTAATTGCGATTGTCGCAGCAAATATTGCGGTAAAGCCACCAACGTAAGCAATAACTAATAACGCATCAGGGGTAAAAATAGGAAAAAGTCTTACTGTAAGATATACCCCAGCAGCAACCATGGTAGCAGCATGCATCAAAGCTGAAACAGGCGTTGGCCCTTCCATCGCGTCAGGAAGCCAAATATGCAATGGAAACTGCGAAGATTTTCCTACAGCACCCATAAATAATCCTAATCCAGCAAAAGTCAAAAGTGAGGCAGAAATCATACCATTGGATACACCCGAGAATAATTGCTGAAAATTAAATGATCCAATTGCTGTAAACATTAACATGATACCAATAAAGAAGCCAATATCTCCAACGCGATTTGTTAAAAAAGCTTTTTTACTAGCGTCTGCAGCTGAATTCTTCTCAAACCAGTGTCCAATTAAAAGAAACGAGCTTACCCCTACAAGCTCCCAAAATATATAAAGAGACATTAAATTGTTTGCTAAAACAATTCCATTCATCGAAAATGTAAATAAACCTAGGTACGCATAATATCGATTGTATCGAATATCTCCTTTCATGTACTCTAAAGAAAAAATATGCGTCATGGATGATATCAGCGAAACAACAAGAAGCATAACTATCGTTATATTGTCAATCCAAAACCCAAGATCAACTTTAAATGCGCCTAAATCGATCCAAGAGAAATATATTTCATGAGAAAATTTGTAATCCCAATTAGATAACATTCCAATAAAAAGAGATAATGAAAGGACCAGAGTAATGACTATTGCACCAATAGAAATCCAATCACCTTGTCTTGGTAAGCGCTTTCCAAAAAAAATATTAATAAGAAAAGCAGCTAGAGGTAAAAATAATATTAATAAACACGCATTAGTAATAAAATTGCCCGAGATCACAGCTTCATCTCGCTTACATCATCAATATTAATAGTATTAAAATTGTTAAATATATTTATTATAATTGCTAAAGCAACTGCTGCTTCTGCAGCCGCCAAAACAATAACAAATAATGCATAAACATGACCTGACATGTTCATACCGCCAAAGCGTGCAAAAGCTAAAAAATTAAGATTAGCAGCATTTAGAATTAACTCCACGCCCATAAGAACAGCTACGCCGTTTCTTCTCGTAACAACTCCAAACAGTCCTAATGAAAAAAGTATAGAGCTTATAACTAGATAATTGCTAAGATTTTCCACTAATCATCCTTCCTCGATAGAGTAGTTGCTCCTATCAAAGCTCCAAGCAGCAAAAATGAAGCGGCTTCAAATGGTAAGAGATAATCAATCATTAGCAATCTACCAATTGATCTAGTGGTTTCAAGAGGTTCGCTATTTGGAAGCTGGACCCATGGCGTACTTATCATCACGTAGCCTAAAGCTCCCAAAAAACCAAGAACCACAACTGCACCAACACCTTTTTGAACAGAGGTATGACTGATATTTACAGATGAAATTTTATTTGTAAGCATAATGCCAAAAATAATTAAAACTAGGATGCCTCCAACGTATACAACCACTTGAACTACCGCCAAAAAGTCGGCCCAGAGAAATACATAAAGTGCAGTAATTCCTAAGAAAGTAACTAGCAATGAATAAGCAGAATAAAGCAAGCTCTTGCTAGATACTACAAAAAAAGCAGAGATTATGGTTAATGCTGAAATAAACCAAAATGTAATATCAGCCATTAAGCCTCAGCCTTTTTTTCAATTGGGGACAGTCCGCTTTTTTGCTTTGGGGTAAGTTTCTTTGCAAACTGATAGATAAGATCTTTTCTGTCAACTTCAGAAAATTCATAATCAATGGGGTGTTTTGAGCTATTAGGGCCGCCTACCATAAAAATACATTCTTCTGGACATGGATAAGTACATAAATTGCAGAAGCAGCACTCGGACATATCTATGGTAAACCTGCTAACTACAAAACCTTTTTTTGTTCCGTTAGATGTCACACCAGTATGATTTACCTTTGGTATATCTTCTCCCCTTTCAGACTTAATAGTGTCAATTTTTATACAGTCAACAGGACATGCTCTTTCGCATCTATAACACCCAATACAATCATCAATGTCTACGTGCAGTCTTGAGCGGATTACGTTGTAATCTTCATGATTAAAACCAATATTTCTTTCAGGTCTTGGCCAACGCTCTTCCGGGTATTGTAAGGTGACATTATCTCTTCTGATATTCATCATATGGCGAAATGTTATCTGCATTCCAGTCCAAAGAGTATTCACAGTATCATAAATGTTGGTTAAGTATCTAGACATATGTTATCCAATAATTAGTTTCCAAATTCCAACTCCAAAAATATTTAACATTGCGATAGGTATAAACACTTTCCAGCAAACATGCATTAACTGATCAACTCTTAATCTTGGGAAAGTCCATCTAAACCACATCATCACAAATATTAAAAATATAATTTTACTAAAAAACCAAAATAGGCCCCACATTGGTGAATTAAATAGGCCTGGGATAGGACTTAGCCATCCTCCTAAAAAACCTGCTGCAGCAAGACCGCTTACAACAAACATATTTGCGTATTCACTAAGGAAAAATACCGCCCATCTAAAGCCAGAATATTCAGTCATCCATCCAGCGACTAGCTCAGACTCTGCTTCAGGAATATCAAATGGAGTACGATTCGTTTCAGCTACAGCACTAATAAAGAAGATAAAAAAGGCTAGAAAACTAAAAGGGTTATTAAAAATAATCCAGTTAGGAAGAATACCCCATATTGAGCCAGATTGAAATTCAATCATAGATTGAAGATTCATTGTGCTTGTCATCATAATAGGGACAATTATTGATAATCCTGCAGGGATCTCATAGCTAATAATTTGAGCAGCAGATCGCATTGCTCCATACAAGGACCACTTGTTATTTGATGCCCATCCTGCCATTACAATACCATGTACTCCCACTGAGCCAACTGCGATGATATAAAAGACTCCAATATTTATATCAACAACCTGTATGACTGAACTAAAAGGGAGTACAGCAATACCGAGAAATGCCCCAATAAATATTATGAATGGTGCGACTTTAAATAGCAATTTATCCGCTGAGGAGGGAATAGTATCTTCTTTAATTAAGAGTTTAACAGCATCAGCTATTGTCTGAAGAACGCCCCATGGACCAGCGTGCAGGCCTGGTCCCTGACCCATAGGGCCAATACGGTCCATCATAAATGCAGAAACCTTTCGTTCAACATAGACCGCAACAGTTGCATTAAGCGCCATTAATACAAATAGAGGTATTCCTGCAATTGAAACAGCCAGAATAAATGAAACAAAAGGTGAATCGAACAGCTTTGAGAAGAGCTCAATAAGATAATCAACTGTCATCTATCGATTTCTCCCAGAACGATGTCTAAACTTCCAAGTATGGCAAGTACATCTGAAATCATCCATCCGCTTGAAACTTCATCCAAACAAGAAAGAGCAGTAAATGCGGGTGAACGCATTTTAACTCTTGTGGGCGATGGAGTTCCATCGCTTACAATATAATAACCAAGATCACCCCTTGGGCTTTCGGTTCTTCTATAAACAGATCCAGCTGGAGGCCGGATTTTCTTTGGCATTGTTTCAAATACGTCTCCATCTGGTAAATCTTTCAGTGCTTGCCTTATAATACGCACACTTTGTGTAACTTCAAGCATTCTGACCCAATATCTATCAAAACAATCTCCAAGCGTCCCAAATTCACCAGTCCCGATTGGGATATCAAAATCAAAACGATCATAGATTGAATAGGGTTCGTCTTTCCTTACATCCCATTTAACGCCTGAACCTCTTAAGTTTGGCCCTGAGACACCGTAACTTATGGCTACTTCGGCAGGTATCACGCCTACATCCGCCGTGCGCTCAATGAAAATCTTATTGAACGTAAGAAGGTTGTTGTATTCTACAATCTGAGGTTCAAAATAATCTAAAAAATTAACGCATATTTTAACAAAGTCTTTTGGAAGGTCGTGAGATACTCCTCCGATCCACATGTAATTATAAAGTAATCGCGCTCCGCATGTATATTCAAACATATCTAAAATGCGCTCGCGATCTCGAAGCATGTATAAAAACGGAGTAAATGCGCCAATATCAAGTCCGTAAACACCTAGAGCGAGAAGGTGGCTTGCAACTCTGTTTAATTCAGCCATTATCACTCTGATATATTGAACTCTCTCCGAAATTTCAATATCCATGAGCTCCTCCATAGCAACAACATAGCCAAAGTTGCTATTCATTGATGCTAAATAGTCACATCTATCAGTAAAAGGGATAACTTGTTCGTAGGTAACATTTTCAGCGTGCTTTTCAAAACAACGATGTAAATATCCTAAATGGGGGGTGATTTTTGAAACAATTTCACCATCTGTCGTAACCTCTAATCTCAAAACGCCATGCGTGCTTGGGTGCTGCGGTCCAATATTTAGAACCATTTGATCGCCTTGTACTACTCCCATCCTTCTTCTTCCTTTATCTTTGGAACAATTATTCCATGAAAAGACTCTTGAGCTTCATAATCTTTTCTTAATGGCCATCCTTCCCAATCATCAGGACATAATATTCTTCGTAAATCTCTATGACCTGTGTATTTAATACCAAACATATCATATGTTTCTCTTTCAAACCAGTCCCCAATTCGCCACAACTGCTCTATCGAAGCAACCTTTGGATCTTTTCTATTATGACTAATCACTACTTCAATTTTATGTCTATATTCCATTGAATGTAGATTGTAATGCGTTTGCAGCGGTCCATCCTCACCTGTATCAATTCCAGTAATGCATTCAAGTTGATCAAATAAAAGCTTTGGATCGTTTTTCATAAAAGTAGCAACATCAAACCAGTCTTCGCCTTTTATCTCAACCTGATGTTCTGCTAAATTCTCATTTTTAATAACTGAGCTTTTGAATTGATCAGACAGCCTATTTTTTATTTGCTCTGAGGTCATGCAAGCTTTCTAGTGAGAGGGCGTTCCGTTTGAATTGTTTCTTGTAGCTTCAATAAGCCTTCAATTAAGGCTTCTGGTCTAGGAGGACAACCCGGTACATAAACATCAACAGGAACAACTAAATCAACTCCCTTTAATACATGATACCCGTGCTGCCAATAAGGGCCTCCGCTAGTTGCACAGCTTCCCATAGAAATAACATATTTTGGATCAGCCATCTGTTCATATAACTTTTTCACACGTAAAGCCATCTTTAGTGTAACAGTACCAGCAACTATCATTACATCTGCCTGTCTTGGCGAAGAGCGTGGCATCATACCAATTCTCTCTAAGTCATGTCTGCTTGCAGCAGATGCCATCATTTCGATGGCGCAGCAAGCAAGCCCAAATTGAAAGTACCATGGAGATGTTGATCTTGCCCAACCCAAAATCTTGTCAAGTGAGGCAACAACTACATTATCTTGAAATTTATTTTCCAGTAAACCCATTATTTGTCCTTAGAATTATTTGTGTTTGAAATTAAACTTGAATAGCGACCTCTACCATACCTTACATTGTATTTCACCCAGTCTAGATCAGAGCGCTTCCATACATATGCCAGACCAACTAGTAAAATTAAAAGAAAGATACCCATTTCTACAAAAGCAAGGAGCCCTAATTCATTAAAAACAATAGCCCATGGAAAAAGGAAAACAACCTCAACATCAAAAATGAGAAAGATCAGTGCTACTACATAAAATCGTATGTTAAACTGAACCCAAGCTGAACCCTCAGATTCTTCACCGCATTCATAAGTTGCTTGTTTATCAGGATTAGGGTTGTTCGGCGCTAAAAGCTTTTGAATTAACAAAGGCAGGTATATCAATACTATACCAATAAAAATAAAAACAAATATTGTTCCGAAGTCGCGATACATAAATAAATAATTTATTTAGAGACTACTAATTTAGAGCTTTTGCCAAAGGTTGGTCAAGATAAACTTGGAGGTTTTATTATGTTTTTTTGATATTACTAAACTATTAATTAAATAGGTTTGTTGTCACCCGTTCTGTGAGATTAAATTTAAACTAATTGTGAAATTTTTTAATACAATATTTGTTAATATAATGCAACTTCTTCCCAAATGGTCTGTTAAGCCCTTTGCGAAGCCTTATGTAGCTGGAATTAAAACCGATGAGGTTCTTAATGTCGTTAAGAGTTTAAATAATGATGGCTTTTCCGCTACTGTTGACATGCTTGGTGAATTTGTGATTAATAAGGATGAGGCAATTCAAGTTAAAAATGAATATTCAGAGCTAGTAAGAGCGATTGCAAAAAAAAATTTAGACAGCACAATATCTGTCAAGCTATCACATTTGGGTTTAGACTTAGATTATAATTTTTGTAAAAACCTCATGCTAGACCTTGTCTATGAAGCAAAAAAATACAATGTAGGGATAGCTATCGATATGGAAAACTCACCCTACACTGATAATATTTTTAATATTTACAAAGATTCAGCAAAAATATTTTCTAAAGTTGGGGCTGTGATGCAAGCCTATTTACATAGAAGCTATAATGACTTAGAAAATTTAAATAATTCAAATCTAATTCTTCGGATCTGCAAGGGTATATATAATGAGGATTCAAGTATTGCCTTCAAAGATAGAAATGAAATAAATAAAAATTTTAAGCATCTTATTCAATTAATATTGAGGGGCAAGGGTTATGCATGTATTGCAACCCACGACATCGATTTAATTGAAGAGATAGAAGAATGGATTCAAGATAAAAACATTTCCAATGATAGATTTGAATTTCAAGTGCTGTATGGGGTGCCCATGTCTAAAACTTTGAATAGTTTAAAGTCAAAAGGTTATAAAATAACGGTATATGTTCCATTCGGGAGCTCTTGGTATGACTATTCCATTAGAAGGTTAAAAGAAAATCCAAAAATAATTTCATACGTTATAAAAAATATATTTAAGAAATAAATTATTTAATGAAATGAAAAAAATTGACTAATATTTATCATTATGAAACTATTTAGAAATCAGATTTCCGTCCCAAAAATGGCTTTGCTATTTATTTTAGCATCTAGCTCCCTCTTTGCTGGTAGCGATAACAATGGTATATCGTTCTTTCTTTTATTCACAGGCCTCTTTGGAGGAATGGGTATGTTTTTGTATGGAATGGAAATGATGAGCGATGGTATGAAGGTTACTGCAGGTAACAGCATGCGAACCATTCTTGAAAAACTTACATCAAATAAATACCTTGCTGTCTTAGTTGGAGCATTTGTAACAATGGTCATTCAAAGTAGCAGTGCAACGACTGTCATGCTAGTTAGTTTTGTAAATTCTGGTCTACTTGCTTTTTCACAGGCGCTCGGTGTGATCTTAGGGTCAAATATAGGAAGCACTGTTACTGCTCAAATTGTTGCATTTAAAGTTACTGATTATGCATTATTGCTCATCGCAGCTGGATCTTTAATGTCTCTTTTTTCTAAGAAAGATACAGTGAAAAACTTAGGTTTTGTGATATTGGGGTTTGGACTTCTTTTTTACGGTATGAAAGTAATGTCTGACACTATGAAACCATTAAGGGCCGATCCTGCTTTTAACAGTATTCTTACGAGTTTTGAAAATCCATTTCTGGGTATACTTGCAGGGGCTATTTTTACAGCTTTAGTGCAAAGCAGTAGCGCAACAACAGGTATTGTGATTACACTAGCAAGCGGAGGCTCTATTACCCTTGAAGCAGGTATTCCTCTTATTTTTGGAGCAAATATTGGTACATGCATTACTGCGCTTTTAGCAGGATTAAACGCATCGCGAGATGCTAAAAGGGTCGCTGTTGCCCACGTAACATTTAATCTTCTCGGGGTTTTGCTTTTTTGTTTTTGGATTCCAACTTTTGCAGATTTTGTTTCTCAAACCTCTCAAAATATTCCCAGGCAAATTGCAAATGCACATACTTTTTTTAATATTTTAGCTTCGATTGTTTTCATTCCTTTCACTGGTTTCATTGCCAAAACAATCATCCACTACTTTCCTGATAAAGAAGTTGATAGAAATATAGAAAAACCTGCTGTTTTGCATTTAGATGAAAGTCTAATAGATCAACCTGAGGCAGCAATTAATAGTGCACAAGCAGAAATAAAAGGAGTTGTTGGGCTCACTGAAAGAATTGTAGGTACTCTTGTGCGCCCATTTGTCAGCAGTAAAAACTTAGCTGATATTGAAAATAGCGATCTAGATTTTATGAGCGGCACAAATCAGAGAATTGAAAAAATAGGTTTCTTAAATCAAAAGATTAACGATTATCTTATTGCTACAAGTAAATCAGATTTAAGCTCTAATCAATCAAAAGAGCTTTTCACCTTAGTTTCAATCGTTAATTATTTAGGATCAATGAATGATCTAATCAAGCTACGTTTTGTTTCTCTAGTATCTAAAAAAGAAGGAATAAACGAAGAATTTTCAGAAACTGATCAAAAAGAAATAATTGATTATCACAAGCGGTTATTAAAACAAGTAAAACGTTTAAATAAGTTTTTCGTTAAGTTTGATAAGGAGAAAATGGAGAAGATTATTTCTAAGGGTAAAGAAAACAAAGATATTGAAAATAAGTATAAATTAAATCGTTTAGATCGTATTAATTCATCATCTGAGCTTAATGATAAATCAAGTGAAATCAATCAACTTCACACTCAATTGATGGATGTGCTAAAACAGGTGAATATTTTTATCGACTTAATAGCTAATGCTTTAATTGATTTACAGTCTGAACAGGCTTAATCTCTTCCGCGCCTTCCCCAGCCCATCTTTAAATTTAAAGTTTTAAAGTAGTTTGAATCATCAAAACTAATCATATCAATATAGTATGATGCTTTCTCTATATATATTTCAGTATCATTCCCAAAGTAATCACTAACCTGACCATCAACTGCAAATGCAATATCGCCTTTATCAAGTGATTTGATTTTTAGTATTTGATTATCAGATAATACAATCGGCCTTAAAGACAAAGTATGAGGACTCAGTGGAGTTACAGTTATTGCGCTAAGTCCGGGTGCCAGTATTGGACCGCCTGCTGATAAAGAATATGCTGTAGATCCTGTTGGAGTTGAAATAATTAAACCATCTGATTTATAGGATGAAATAAAATTGTTTCCTGCATAAAGCTCCAAATCTATTATTCTTTGCGATCTACCTCTATCAACAACAAAATCATTTAACGCAAAAAAGGTTTTTTCGGAATCATTTTTAGATAAAGTTGCTTTGAGGACCATTCTGTTATTTACTAAAAAGTCTCCATTTATAATTTGATTTAATCTATTAAACATTTCTTCAACAGTGACCTCAGCAAGAAAACCCAATTCTCCTAAATGAATACCAACGATTGGAGTTTTTCTTGGTCCAACTGCCCTTGCTGCAGAAAGAATTGTTCCATCACCTCCAAGGGCGATAAGAAAATCCAGCTTATTAAAATCATCTGCCGATTTTATTATTTTTGGAGAAAAAGAAAATTGTCCCGGTAACTTATCATGAATTCTTGTAGTAATAAAAGATTCTAGGGAATTTTCATCTCCCCAAATTAAAATCGGGTTTAAAAGATCCCAGAATTTTTCCTTATCGGTATTACCCCATATTCCAAATTTTTTTAGTTTGAGTTTTGATTTCATTTTTCTTCAAAGGTTTCAGTTTTTATGTCACCATTTTGGTCTTTAGACAATACTTCTATTTTCTTTTCTGCAGACTCTAAATGTTCTTGAAGCTTTTTTGAGATAGCTAAACCCTCTTCAAAAAGTTTAATATTTTTTTCTAAAGATTTATTTTCAGATTCTAGGGACTTTACTATTTTTTCTAGCTTTTCCATAGATTCTTCGAAATTGAAGGATTCTTCATTCATAATCTATATTCCTTTTAATTTAATTTTGACTTATTTTTTTTGCCGGCAAGTCTCCCTTTGCTAGCTTAACAATAAACGATTCCCCTTCATCTAGATCGCTTGGTTTCCTAATAATTGAGCGATCTTCTTTATAGGCTATACTATAACCTCTATCTAAAGTATTGATAGGGCTAAGAGCGTTAAGCTTGGCTCGCAAATTTGAATAGGAGGACTCCTCTTTGTTTATTGATCGCTGCATAGACATTAGCAAAGCCTTAGAAAGATGATTTATCTTTTCTTTATGTTGATTAAAAACATTTCTAGGTTTTTGAACAGCCAGTCTTTCTGAAAAATTGTCAAGCATCTGCCAAAGAGCAGATGTTTTCGACGTTATTATATTTACTAAGCGCGCCTGAAAGTTGTTGATGGTTTGTTCTGTTTCAACATAATGATTAGTAGTAATTTCAGATGCCGCTGAAGGAGTAGGTGCTCTTAAATCAGCTACCATATCGCTAATTGTAATATCTGTTTCATGGCCAACTGCTGATATAATTGGTATAGGACACTTAACGATTTCTCTAGCTAAATCTTCATCATTAAAAGGCCAAAGATCCTCAAATGACCCTCCTCCTCTTGCAACAATTAAAATATCAATATCATCATGATTTGAAAACTCTTTTATTCCTGCTATAATATCTTTTGGCGCATCAAAGCCTTGAACCAGCGCAGATCGGATAATAATCTTTATCTGTGGGGCGCGTCTTTTAAAAATGGTCAACATATCTCTTAAGGCAGCCCCTGTTATTGAACTAACAATACCAATAGTTGTGGGAAATCTTGGGAGTTTTTTCTTAAGAGAAGTATCAAAAAGACCTTCTTCTTTTAGCCGTTTTTTTGATTTTTCAAATTCTAAATATAAAGCTCCTATTCCTGCAGGCTCCATATGTTGTGCAATGATTTGGTATTGCCCACGAGCCTCGTAGATCGATAACTTTCCTTGAAGAATTACATCGTCACCATTCTTTGGGAGAAATTGTAATGAGCTGTTATTTCCCTTAAACATAACTGCTTTGAGCTCTGAATATTTATCTTTTAGTGTGAAATACATATGCCCAGAACTGTGATGAGTAAAGTTTGAAATTTCTCCCTTAACAAATACAGAGGAATAATTAGATTCAATTAACCCTTTTAGCTGAGCAGTAAGCTCACTAACAGAAAGTGATTTTTCAAATTGCATTATGAGAGGTCTGGCTTTCCTGCTTGCTCCCAACAATATTGCCAAATTGAAGCTAAACGGACTACAGATTTACCCAATCTTTCTTTGAGAAGGTCTTTTGTTTCTAAATACAAAATATCAAGATAGGGTTTTTCAAAATCTAAAATATCATAGGATGATAATTTCTTTGCTTGGTCCGTTGTTAAGACTTTTCTGGCCTTTGTGTCTGCATCTAATATTTTTTGATGATACGAAAAAGATTCTTTTACTATATCAAAAGCAAATGAAACGGGATCTGAAATTTTTTCTATTCTTCCTACAGGATCGATACGTTTAACATATTCATCAATTAAGCGAATCTCCCATCTAAAATGCACTCCGTCATTTCCAGTTTTTTGTCCATTGTAATTTAAAATGACATGCAGAGGCTGATGGATATCAGCTACGTAGTGACCTAACTCTCCCATATTATATAGAGCTTCTTCAAACCTTTCGTTTTTCATTAAATAGATAATACGAGTACAAAGTTTTTCTATGAAAAAGGGGGCATCTCCCATCTTTTTTGTTTGATCGCCATATTTTTTATAAAAAGAAGCATAATCTCTGGGGATATCATCAAATGGATATGTATCGTAATAATCTGCATCTATAAAGTGATGGTGATATCTTGATTTATCCATTCCTTTTTGAAAATCAGGAACAGCGCCATAGATTTTCAATTCATTAGCATGACGCGCAAGGAACTGACCAAATTTATTTTTTAGTTGAAATGCAGCAATATAATTAATCCTACGGTGTCCTTCGTATCCCCAGCCGCTAAGTGTAGGTGATATAGCAATCGCTAAAATTATGAGCCATATTTTTCTGGCCAATTTCATTTAATGAATTCTAGACTTTTTTCTTTTTATGACGATTGGCGCGCAAGCGTTTTTTTCGCTTGTGAGTATTCATTTTGCGCCTTTTACGTTTTTTACCGCAGGGCATTCAACCTCTTTATTTCTTTAAACTTTCATTAACATGGGAACGCATATTTTTTGCCGGCTTAAAAGTAGGCACATGCCGCTCAGGAAGAAATATTGATTCTCCTGTTCCAGGATTTCGAGCTTTTTTTGGTTTTCTATGTTTAACGCCAAAGGTTCCAAATCCTCTAAGTTCAACTCTTTCGTTGCGTCCTAAAGAATCAATGATAGTTGACATTACACCATTCATTACTGCTTCAGTTTCAACTTTTGTTAATCCTGTAGCTTCAGAAACAATATTAACTATGTTTTGTTTTGTCATAGCGATCACTCCATTCGCCAGCGATAAGCTGGCAATTCATCAAACCAACTACTTGTGGCTTGTTCCAAATTTGATGTGAACAAATCAAACAATGAATTGTTTTTTTTATTTATTTCTACTGTTTTGGGTTTACCTTTTATATCACCTAATACTCCAGCAAGATTTATGGCATCTTCTAAAGTACCCAAGACATCTATTAAACCCAAATCCTTTGATTGTAAACCTGTAAATACTCTACCATCGGCTAATTTTATTAAATCAGACCTATTAATCGACCTGTTGTTTTCGACAGCTGTAACAAATTGGCTATGTATATTTGAAACCATTTCATTTAAATGTTTTCTATCTGCATCAGTAACCTCTCTTGAGTATGAACCAACATCTTTCAAGCCCCCGCTTTTTACTGTTTCAAATTTTATTCCAACTTTATCTAGAAGCTCTGTAGCTATTGGATAATTCATGATAACACCAATGCTTCCTACAATAGTTCCAGGGTTTGCAATTAACGTATCGCTTCCAAGAGCAATGTAGTATCCACCCGAGGCAGCAACAGAACCCATGCTTGAAACTATAGGCTTTACATCTCTAATTGATCTAACTTTTTCATAAATTTCTTGGGTTGGTGCAACCAGTCCACCTGGCGAATCAATTCTTAAAACAATAGCTGAAATATCTTTGCGATTTTTAAATTTCTCTAATTGTGAGTTAATTGACTCTGAAGAAATGATTGGTCCTGTAATTTTAACAATTCCAACTTTTTCACCAGGAGTGTCTAAAGAAGAATTCGTGGATAAAGCACCTAATCTAAACGTTAAGACTAAAATGAAAAAGGTACCAAGACCCCACCACAACCAATTCAAGCTTGTTTTTGGCCTAATATTCATTTCTTAACCCATAACGTGAGTTTTTGACCAGGGAAAATATGCTGTCCATACTTCATTCCATTCCACTGTCGAATTTTTGATGCACGAGTACTATAGTCTTCAGCAATATGTCCTAATGTGTCTCCTCTTCGAACCTTATAAGTTATTTTATTGTGGCTTGAGGACATTTTTACTTTTGTAGAACGAGGTATTTTCATTCCT
>CETL01003824.1_pt1 | contig 15479 bp, 15 predicted proteins | sample 356371 | NCBI WGS metagenome assembly CETL01 (sample SAMEA2622518, study PRJEB7988) | marine metagenome | biome: marine biome (ENVO:00000447); feature: surface water layer (ENVO:00002042); material: "saline water (ENVO:00002010), including plankton (ENVO:xxxxxxxx)" | depth 5 m | reverse complement strand
CTCCTGCGTGACAGGCAGGCGTGAACTCCAGACTTCACCACGCCCCCGAAAAACTTATACTACTTAACTTTAATCTTTATTCGATAAATTGTTTATTAGATTTCCCAATATTCCAACAAAGATTGTTTGAATACCAAACAGAAATAAAAGACTAACCAAATCATCGTTTTGAATAAATTTTTCATTTATACCAACGTTAAAAAGATAAATTTGATATGAACTTATAAGAATTGAGATAAACATGAGTAAACTGCCTAATTTACCAAATGTAGAGAGCGGTTTTAATGAGGAGTAAATTATGAAAATCTGCCAAAACACCTTAAATGGATACTTTAAACTAACAAAACTGCTTCCATGAATTCTTTTGTTAAAAGTAATGGGCACTTGTTTAAATTTGAAACCCAAGATAGAAGCCTCAATTAATACTTGTTGAGTGTAATTATAATTTCCCAACATTCTTAGTTTTTTTGCTAGTTCAACTTTCATTGCAATAAATCCAGGTTGTGAATCTGTTATTTCATATTTTGTCAACTTTTTTGTAAGTAAACTAAAAAATTTGTTACCTATTTTTCTTATAAACTCCATTTTGTAATTTATTTTTCCATTAAACCTATCACCATACACAAAATCAACTTCCTCATTAATCTCACTTAAAAGCAGATCAATTTCTTCAAGGTTGTGTTGGATATCCGCATCAACTTTTACGACGTAATCAATATCTAGTTTTTTTGCTATATCAATACCACTTTTTACAGCACTAGCTAAGCCCAAGTTTTTTTTATGATTTATTAAGTAATTATCAAATTCAGCTGTCTTAAGGATTTTTAGAGAATTATCATTTGATCCATCATTTACAAATATAAATGTGAACTCAGGACGATTAATCTTTTCGATATTTTCAAATAGAATTGGTAAATTTTCTTCTTCATTAAATACAGGTATTATTATCGCAGTCTTATTCATGCTTCCTCTTTATCAATATTAGCTATAAAAAGTACTGCTGGAATTAATAAATACGTTGCGTATCTTGGAATGAAGTGAGTGAAGAAAGCAAAAAATCCCCAAAGAATAATCAATAATAAAGAAGAAAAAGAGACTTTCTTATTGTAAAAATTTATTAAAGACTTAATTAATCCGTAAGGTATAAAAACTAATCTTAATAATGAAAATATTTCTTTGACGAATTGAGTTATCCCTTCAGGAATAGAGTAAAACTCAGTGAAATCGAAATTTATTGCTGGAAACATTCCCCTATATCCAAACACCGTACTTAGTAAGAAGTGTTGAGTAATGTTTTCTCTGATTAAATCAATAGAAACAGTGTTTAAAATTTTTTGTTGTTCAATATATGTCTTAGATTCAAAACTTTGTTTCTCTAATTTACCACCTACAACACCCGTTAAATTTTTTGCCCTTTTATATGAGGACATTGGGTTTGACCTATCATAAACTATATCTGATCCAGAAGTCATAACATAATTCCAGAAATTTCCTTGTATTGCACCAAAAATGAAAGGCTTAGAGGGTGTGTAGAATATATAGCCGGCACGTATTTGTTCAAAATTGTTTGCACTGTATTCAGCCCTAATTGAAAGAACCTCCGCTGCTCTTCCAGTTAAAGAAAATTCGTTAAAATTTAAATAATTTCTCGTCATCCACAATAATGATGGAAGCAACAAAACTAGAATGGTAATCGACCATTTTTTCATACTTTGTTTTTTCAAATAAAAATATATCACAAAGACAAACGGTAGAATATAAAGAAACACAGCGTTGCTTAAAGGTAAAATACTGAAAATTATTAAACTCCAATTGTTTTGTTTGTGATAATTATGAATACCAAGAGTTAATAAGAATACAGTAATCAAGTCTTTGTATTCGTTAGGAAGCATAAGTAGTAATGTGAGAGATAATATAAAACTGAATGGTGATGAAAACCGTTGTATTAAATTTTTAAACGCCAGCACAACAATTGATATTTTCAACAAATAAAAAACAAATACCAGCATCCTTACTTCTTGATCAAAAACATCACAATTAATTGAATCACAATTCTCTATAGAAATATCATTTGAAAAGTTGTGAATTTTGAGTACGGTTGCAATCAATAATGGATAAATTGGCTCACCTCTTCTGTATCCAAGTTCCAATTTTGAATTTTCATCGATACTACTATTTATAATTTCTCTTTTGTATTCTCCGGAGCTGAAAATCCCATATCCAATTTCCCAGTATTGGATTTCATCGCCTGCATAAGGCATGTTATCTAAATCAGTTTGGTAATTTGGAAACAGAAGAAATATAGAAACAAAAACAAGTAGTATTAGTTTTCTCACTCCATTTCCTTTGAAAACAAAATAATTCTAAATAGATGAATAATGATACTTATAAAAATTGTGGACAGAACTACATATGGAAAGAATTGATTTATTAAAGCAAAAATAAAATAATCCAGCAAAAATAAAATAAGATTTAATTTTAAAAATAAAGTAAATGACTCGACACCAATTTTTCTTTTTAATGTAAATTTCAAATGCAAAATGTAGCTTTGTAAATACATGTAAATCAAAATTGGAACATATAAGTATTCATTATTATTATCAAACAAATCAAAAATAACAAAAACTAATAAGTTTTTCGATAAAAAATTGAAACCTGAAACAAATGTTATTTTAAGTGATTTGATAAACATAATTACTTTGTGGGTCGGGTGGGAATCGAACCCACGACCTTGAGCTTAAAAGGCTCCTGCTCTGCCGATTGAGCTACCGACCCTGTTTTTCGTCTAATAAATAATACACTAGATTTTAAATAATATTTTATAAAGCTACTCTTCTTCAGTAATTTGGCTGCTCATGATGTTGGAGATTTTAGATTTAGTATTATCGATAACTTCATTTAATTCATTTGTTATCTTGCTTACAACCTCTTTTGATTCTGACTTGATCTCGTCATCTTTAACGGTTTCATCAATTGCTTTTATGAGATTTTTTAAGATTTCGGCACTTGTATCAATTGTTGATTTAAATGAATCTTTTAAATCATCAACTAAATTTTCCTGCGATACTTTATCCTTAATTTTTTTTGTTACATCAGATATATCCTCTGATATGTCTTCCCAAGAATTTTTTGAATTATCCACAAGTTAATGATATATAAAGCTTAAAACTTTGTTTTATCTTTAAATAATAAATTGGGGTTCGATTTAATTCGTTGACGAGCCCAGCGTGCCGGTGGAATTAATCTAAAGAAAGGAGGAAGAAAGGGTCTTGTAAATTTTAAAAAATTTAGATTAAAACTTAAGATTAAATTTTTGATTTTTGATTCACTCACTCCATAAAGTTCTTTAAATTCTTTTGGTAGTGTATTGAACGCAGTAAAAGCAATAAAGGGCCAAATTGGCTTTATGTGTCTTGGAACAGGTCCACCAGCAATAATGTCTTGTACGTCTTTAGCTACATCTGTAATAATTAAATAATTTTTAGTTTGAGATTTTCTAACAACCCATTGTTTTAACTCCTCGTGAGTTTGTGGCATTTCATCAACATTAATTAACACTAAATCTGCAGCAACCATATTTTCTCTGTGATACATGTTTTTTTGCTCATCCGTTAGTTTTTTAACAGTTTTTTCATAAAAGTAAATTGAAGATATTTGTAGACATGCGTGAACCCAAAGAAGTTGTTCATGATCTAAAGCGTCGTAAACATCTCCAGTAACTTCGTCGTTTCCTTTGATTACCTCGTGAAGTTTATTTATTCTATGTGCACTTTCGTCGGCTTCATTTTTAGAACCGAATGTTACAGAATTTTGTAATGATAAAGTTCTAATTAATCTTTTCCAAGGGTCTCGTTGATAAAAAGAAGTTTGTCTTGCACCAGCTGCTATAAGAGGATGTGCAGCATGCATTAAAAGTGCTCGAGCACCACCGAATAGTACTGTAATTTCTTTATTGACCTTCCACATCATTGAGTCTGGGCCAAAGTATCCTGGATCTGCTTTCATCTTTTATAAATTTTAGACTTATTTAAAGGTAATATTGAATTAGAAATAAATGAATATTACATATATAACATATCAGGGAATACCTAGCTACAATACCTTTGCTTACGGGATTTGTACTTTTTCAACTATTAAGCATTTTGTGAAAAATAATTTTAAAGTCAACTTAATTTTCCCTCTTAGGGAAAAAAATGCCACTACTAATATATCTGTACTTCAAGAATTTTATGAAATGTATTTAGATTTTGAAATCAATCCGACAAAACATTACCTACCATTTGGAAGAATAAAAATTTTTGAAAAATATATGTATATTATTAGTCACATTTTATGGGCATATTATGTGACAAGAAAAATAAAAAAAAATGGCAAAAATATAGTTTTTACTCTATCTGACTGGGTCTTCTACTTTTTGTCGCGTAAAAATGTAAGAGTTGTTTATGAATGTCACGACTTAACAAATATTCGAAAAAAACTTGTATCAAAATCCATAACTTCTGAATATTCGAAAATTATTTGTATTAATAAGTACATCAAAGAGGACTTGAATCTAAAAGAAAGTAGCAATGTAATAGTATTAGAGAATGGATACGATGAAGATATTTTTTACAATAATCCAGAAAAAAATGGAAAAATGAAAATAGTTTATTCAGGAAACTTGCAGCGGTTTGGAAAAAATCGAGGTGTTGATGAAATTATTGAATATTTTCTAGAATCTCGATTTAGCAATATTTTTGAATTACATATATTTGGTGGTCCAGATGAAGCTGCAAACGAATTAAAAAATCAGTTCAAAGATGATTCCTTATTTATTCATGGTCATACCAAGAGATCTGAATTATCGAAAGTATTGAGTATGGCGCATTTTGGAATTTTAACCAACGTTAATAGTGTCCATGCCCAAAGACACACCTCACCAGTAAAGTATTATGAATATTTAGGTTCGGGAATGAAAGTCATTGCTACAAATTCACTTGCTCATAAAGAACTTCCTTTCCAAAATGAAATAAATTATTTTGATTTGGAGGACAAGCAAAGTTTTCTGGAAGCTCTTGAGTCTGTATCTAAAGATTATGACAATACTGAAAAAATAGACATCTCAGCATTAACACTTGAATACAGGATGAATAGGGTAATTGATTTTATAGAAGCGCGTCCGGAAGGACTCGAACCCTCAACCCCCTGATCCGAAGTCAGGTGCTCTATCCAGTTGAGCTACGGACGCAAAAATTAATTAAACTTTCAATTCTTTTTGAGAGAGTATAATTATCAATACTGTTTTTAGAATTTTCAATTAAAGAATTTCTTAAATTATCATCAGAAATTAGATTAATTATTTTTTCACGAAAATCATCATAATCATCTGCTTTAAAATACATAATCCCAAGCTGAGTTTCAGAGAGTTCTAAATTACTTTTAATATCGGATGATAGTATGGCTGCGTTACCAGCTGCATATTCAAATATTTTTAAAGGTGAAGCATAATTTGCCATATGAAATTCGTTAGGATACGGGACAATGCCAATGTCAAGGGTATTCATATATTCAGGAACTTTATTTTTCGATATTTTATATTCATAAAAAAATTCAATGTTTGTATCATCAAACTCTTTAACAATTTCATCAACCTTTTCTTGCGGACCACCAATTAATGTTAATTTAAATTCATAATCTCTTGCGATTTTTTTTAGTTCTAAAAAAGCATCTTTAACACCCTTGTCTTCACCATACGTTTCAAGCATTCCAATATAGCCGATGTTTATTTTTTCATTATTTATCTGAGGTTCGTTCTTTTTATAAGAAGTTAAATTTACACCATTTGTTAGGTAAATTGAGTTATCAGGCGACAAGTTAGCCAATTCTTTATAAGAGGTTTTAGAGGTTCCTACAAAATAAACATTTTTATGTTTTGAAAGTTTTTTAATTGTATATTTTTGAACAAATTTTCCTGCTCCATGTTTTTCATAAATTATATTTTTTTTACTTAATACGTGGTTAATTAAGAGATTAGGATTTGTAGACCACAATGTATCAAACTCATCCAGATGATTTTTTAAAGTATTTGACCAAAAATAAGCACCTAAAGTCCAAAAAATTTTTTGGACAAAACTAGGTAAAAAATTATAAAGAAATAATTTAGTAAAGTCATAATTTTCCATTTCAATAAACTTAATTCTTGTACTGTCATAATAATTTTCAGGACTTGTGCTTATAGTTTTACTATTGGATGTTTTTGAGAAAAAAACACTTACATTACAGTTATTGTCTATAAATCCGTTTGCAGTATCTATGATATGTGAACCATAAGCTTTTTCAGTTGGAAATCTTCCATAAACAATTATGCCTATATTTTTCATTTCAAGATTCATACTAATTAATTGAATTATTTTCATAACTTATTTATTACCTAATTAAAATGTTTATATAGTGAAAGCATTAATTACCGGTATTACAGGTCAAGATGGTGCTTATTTAGCCGAACTTTTACTTGAAAAGGGCTACGAAGTTCATGGTACTGTAAGGCGCTCATCATCTATAAATACAGAGAGAATAGATGGTTTGATTTCACAATATTCTAGTGATAATCAGCTGACTCTTCATTACTCCGATCTTCTTGATTCGTCATCAATTACAAATTTACTTAACAATATTCTTCCCGATGAGGTATATAATTTAGCTGCACAATCCCATGTTTCGGTGTCTTTTATAAATCCAATATTTACAACACAAATTGGAACTCTTGGTTCCATTTCAATACTTGAAGGTATTAGACATCTCAATAAAGATGTAAAATTTTACCAAGCTTCTTCATCTGAAATGTTTGGAGGTGCTAGCAAAGAACTTCTAAATGAAAAATCTTTATTTGATGCCAAAAGTCCTTATGGAGCATCAAAAGTTTTTGCTCATGAGATTACAAAAATATACAGAGAATCATATGATTTATTTGGTGTAAATGGAATATTATTTAATCACGAATCACCATTAAGGGGTGAAACATTTGTCACAAGAAAGATAAGTAAAGCGGTCGGAAGAATATCAATAGGCATTCAAGAACGATTAACTTTAGGAAATCTAGACGCTAGTAGAGATTGGGGTTATGCGAAAGATTACGTCGAAGGCATGTGGAAAATGATGCAACATAATACTGCAGAGGATTGGGTTTTAGCTACGGGAGTAACAAAAACAGTAAAAGAATTTGCTGAAGCTGCATTTAATGTTGTTGGTTTATCTTGGGAGGACTATGTAGATATTTCTGAAAAATACTTTAGACCAAATGAAGTTGATTACTTAGTCGGGGATGCAACTAAAGCAAGGAAAGCACTTGGATGGAACCCTTCAGTTGATTTTGATGAACTTGTAAAAATTATGGTTGAATATGACATTACAGAAGCAAAAAAAGATTTAGCTTTATTAAAAGATAATTTAATATTTCCAACCTGGGAACACCCAAAAGAACTTTAGCTTATGAAAGTATTAGTAGTTGGTTCTGGGGGTTTTCTCGGAGGCTGGGTAAAAAAATTATTACTTGAAGAAAACGAACATGAAATAATTGAAATCCACGGGAAAAAAGATTTAGATATCACAGACACGGAGATTCTTAATAAATTTTTTCTGAAACACAAACCACAAGCAGTAATAAATTGTGCAGCTTTCGTTGGAGGAATTTCTTATGGCTATAAATTTCCAGCAAAAATGCTTTATGAAAATTCAAAAATGGCATTAAACCTTTATAAAGTTTCAAATGAAAATAAAGTCTCTATATTGGTGAACCCGATTTCCAATTGTGCTTATCCTGGACATTTAGATACATATAGAGAAGATAATTTTTTTGACGGTCCTCCACATGACTCAGTTTATAACTACGGAATGTCAAAAAGAATGTGTGTGGACTTAGGAAGTAGTTTTTACAAAGAGTATAATTTTTCTTCTGCAAATATCATATTGTCAAATATGTATGGTCCTGGAGATCACTTTGATATTGATAGGTCACATGCTCTTGGAGCATTGGTTAAAAAAATATCTGACGCAAAAACAAATAATGAAAACAGTGTTGAAATTTGGGGTACAGGGAATCCAATAAGAGAATGGTTATATGTTCAGGATGGTGCAAATGCTTTGCTTAAATCTATAAATCTAGACAGCGGTCACCATTTTTTTAACGTTGGAGTAAAAAAAGGAATATCTATTATTGATTTAGCAAATATCATTAAGACAAAAGTTGGATGGGATGGCGAGTTTTCATTCAACACAGAAAAACCGGATGGTGTTTTAGAAAAAAAAGTTGATGGTACAAAGGGGTCTCTACTTTTAGAATGGGAACCAGACTTTGAATTAGAATATGGAATAGAAAAAACTATAAATTGGTACAAAGAAGCACATGGAAGATAAAAAAACAAAAAATATAATTTCAAATGGAGAAATTTATGCTTCAATTTTTGACATTAGCAATATACCCGAAGGTTTAGATTTTTTAACTAATGATGAATCTTTCATTCAAGTAGGCACTTGGAATTACAAAAAAGATAAGATTTTGGATGCACATTTTCATAATTACTTTGAAAGGAGTTCATACAGAACACAAGAAGTTGTTTATGTAATACAAGGAAAAATTAAATGTAATTTATACGAACAAGACACAACTTTTATTGACTCTGCCATCGTTGAATCTGGAATGATGATTGTACAGTATCAAGGAGTTCATGAATATGAAATGATAGAAGATTCAAAGGTTTTAGAAGTTAAAAATGGTCCTTATTTTGGACCAGACAAAGACAGAACACGAGTAAATGTCAAAAAAAATTAATCAAGTAGAACCAAATATTTCTGAAAAAGATATTCAAACGGTTAATGATTATATGTCTAGCGGTGCATGGATAACGGAGCATGCACTTACTAAAGAACTAGAAGATAAGATAGCAGATTTTGTTGGCCGAAAATATGCAGTTGCAGTACCTAATGGGACTATTGCTATCTACTTGTCATTGCTTGCTGCAGGACTTACTAAAGGTAAGCGAGTTGCAGTTCCCAATATAACTATGGTTGCAACAATTAATGCCATAACTTGGGCGGGAGCTGAACCAGTAATTACAGATCTAAATGAGCGCTTATGTATGTCTCTCAAATCATTACAAACAATAGAAAAGCTTGATGGGGTTATATATGTACCACTAAATGGTAGAACAGAAGATGGTAAAGCAATAGAGGAGTATTGTAATGAAAAAAATATTATTTTAATTGAAGATTCTGCACACGCTCTTGGCTCACAGTATCAAGATAGAATGTGTGGTTCACTTGGAAGTATGAGTGTATTTTCCTTTACCCCCCATAAAATAATCACTATGGGTCAAGGAGGGATGGTACTAACTGATGACGCCAACTTTTATGAATATCTCATAGATTTAAAAACATTTAACAGATCAAAAGATAAAAGTGATTGGCATGATGGTTTCGGACTTAATTTTAAAATAACAGACCTACAGTCTGCATTGGGGATCTCGCAATTTGAACAAATTAACAAATTTATAAAAATAAAAAAAGAAATGTTTCAAATCTATAAAAATGAAATTATTAACTATAAATTTATTAATTTTTTTGAATACGAGACTCCTTGGTTTGTAGATTTAATTTGCAAATCAGAAGTTGACAGAGATATTCTAAAAAAATGTCTAGAGGAAGACTATGATATTTTAACTAGAGAATCATATCCAGCTTTAAGCAAGCAAAGTTTTCTAAAGGGTGTTGAGAAAACAAATTTAGAATTCTCTGAAAATATTTCAGAAAAAATTCTTTGGCTACCTTCTTCTACCAATTTAACAAAAGATAAACAAGAAGAAATATCTGAACAAATTGAGAACATATACATAACCACAGGGCAGTAAAAAATGAACATAAAAGATGTTGAATTAAAAGATGTCTCATTAATCATTGCAACTTATAACGAAGAAGAATCACTTGGCTATGTTCTTGATGAGATAAAAGATTTTAACATTGGCGAAATCATTATTATTGATAAAAGCTCAACAGATAATACCAAAAATATTGCGGAAAATTATGATGTAAAATTTATCACTCAAACTAGAGAAGGCTGGGGAGGAGCTGTTAAAGAAGCCATAGAGTTGTCCTCTAAAGAATATATTACATATATGGATGGAGATGGCTCATATAATCCAAAAGCTTTACAAGAAATGAAAAGTCTTATAAAAGACTTAGATGCAGTTTTTTGTTCAAGATATAAGGATGGTGCAAAAAGTCCTGATGATACTTTCATTAGAGCTCTAGGAAACAAGTTTTTTACTGGTTTAGTTAGATTTAGATTTGGATGCAATATTACAGATTCTTTATTTTTTTATCCAATGTTCAAAAAAGATATACTAAACTTCATAGAGCTTAAATCAAATGATTTCACTCTTTGTTTAGAGCTTCCTGTGAAAGTTCATCAGAAAGAATTAAGATATACTGAAATTCTAAGTGAGGAAAGAGAAAGATATGCCGGTAAAACCAAGGTCAATGCGTTGATAGATGGTTTAAAAATACTTAGAGGCATTTTTTCAATAAAAAGATAATATGAAATTACATTTGGGTTGCGGTGAGAGATACTTAGAGGGATTCATTCATGTTGATTTAGCAAAATATGATCATATTGATTACGAAATGCCAGTAGACAATTTAGAAATATTTTTGGACAATTCAGTTGAAGAAATATATGCATCCCACGTTATAGAATATTTTGATAGAGAAGAAATTAAATCGGTACTAAAGGAATGGAATAGGGTGCTTAAAAAAAATGGAGTTTTACGGATAGCTGTACCTAACTTTTCAGAATTGATTAAAGTATATGAAACTTCTAACGACTTGAGCAAGATACTTGGTCCACTTTATGGAAAATGGAAAATTGATAAAAAAAGTATTTATCATAAAACAGTTTACGATGAAAAAAGCCTGACAACTGTTCTAGAACAAGCAGGCTTTAAAAATATTAGAAATTGGGACTGGAAAACAGTATTCAAAAATCAAGATTATGACGATTACTCACAGGCATATTTTCCCCATATGGATAAGGAAAACGGTATACACATAAGTCTAAATTTGGAATGCACTAAATGAATCTTGAGCTAGGTAAGAAACATTTCTACATTTGTTCTCTAATTCAAGCCATTTTTTTTGTACCTTTTCTTATTCAGGGATACATTGGTTCTGATTGGGATTCATATGCTTTAATAGGAACAGTCAACAACTATATACAAGACTCTGTGTATTTGCCTTCAAGACCACCTGGGTTCCCAATTTATGAACTTTTTTTAAGTTTTTTATTTAAAGTATCTAGTATTTTTAGTTTTCAATTTGAAAAAGTTTTTTTGATACTTCAATTCTTAATTCTTTTATCTAATAATTACTTGATTTTTAAATTTTTTGAGAGAGATAAAAATTCAAAATTTATTTATTACTATTTAATTGCACTTTCGCCTGTCTATTTAATTAGTGGTTTTTCAATAATCGATTACCAGGCGGGTCTATTTTTTGGTTTGTTAGCAATTTATTTATCTAATTACTCCTCTAATACCATTCTATTTGTTCCTTTTTTCCTTGCCGTTTCAATTGGCATACGTTTATCAAATCTTATTTTTTTAATTACAGTATTTGCATTATTTATTTATCAAAAAAAATCAAAAAAAGAAATATCAAATCTTGTAGTTTTAACATCTTTTTTTACCTCCGTTATTTATGGGATTGCTTACTTAAGCTTATGGAGCACAACACTTTCAACAAGTTTAGAGTCACCCTCAGAAATGGTTTGCATTTTTAACCTAACAAATACTGATCATTCAGTAATTTACAGATTTGGTAGGTTTTTCCTAAAACAAATAGATTTCTTTGGAATTGTAGGTTTTATTATCATGCTTTATTTAATCATTAATATGTTAAGGAATATTAATTTACAAAAAAATATTCACTTTATTCTTTTATTTATTCTTTTTCAATTGAGTTTTTTAAGGCTACCAACCGAAGAAGGACATCTATTACCAGCATTTGTTGCATTGATTTTCTTAATGAAGGACATAGAGATTAAAAAAAATTTAGTAGTAATTGTACTTATCTCATCTTTGGTAAGTAATTTTCTATATCTAAATTTATACGATGTTGATAGTCCAGATTCTGCATCAGAAGCTTACTTGAATATCTCACTAAAAGAAGGGTTGCTAATTCAGGATTTCAACGAAAGAGCAGTAAAAGGTTCAGATAAAGATTTTCATTATACAAACGGATATCAATCTATCAAAGATGTTTGGAAGAACGGTTGTCCAAACTAATATTTTTAAAGAATTTATAAGCAACAAATATACAAAATATACAAATTAAAGTATCGACAAATGCGGGATAGATATCTAATTTATTAAGAAATACAGCAAAATCAGAAGTTTCTTTAAAGTAATAATTTCCAACCCGAAATATGATAATTGAAAAATAAGCACTTACTGTAATTCCAATGTTTCTGTTGTATAGATATAAAGGAATTAAAACATAAAGTAAGTAGTTTCCTTGGAAACCTGGAGTAAAGCCAACTATACACAGAAGATAAATTAGGAAACTGTTAACTTCCGACTCATTTCGAGAATAATAACCAACTATTAGTATTACTGAATAAAAGAATAGAGATCCCCAAATTTCATATGAATTTATATTAAGGAAACTCAACAGGCTGAGTAGTGGGTATTGGTTTGATGCTCTGTAGTTGATAACATCATTGAATATGCCATAGATTCCTATGTCGTTTAAAGAATGACTAGATGGGATATCTTTATTTGAAAAACTCAATATATATGGAATAAATGAAGCCGCAAAAAAAATATAACTAGAGAGATAGATAAAATTCTTTTTGAAATTTTTGAATATTAGCCATATAGGTAAAAATATAAAAAGATGTTTTGTGATTATAGATAAAGAAAGAAACAACAAAGCGAGTCTAGAATTATTTTTTTTATAAAAATATATAAACAGCAGAATGAAAGCAATCATTATAGAATCTTCTCTTAACCAAAATGAGGATATCAATATTGAATAGGGATTTACTATCCAGAAGGAAGCCACTTTGGAGTTAAACAACTTATAAAGTAATAACATAATTAATAAATCAAACATAAATATAAAAAGTAATAAAAATAATTTAAAATTAAATCCTATATCAATTGTGAATGATTCAATTGAAACTGGGTAAGAATCTGGATAAGTAAATAAGGTCGTGTCAATGATTCGCGATTGTGTTAATTCACTTATTCTCCAAATAATTGATAGTACCTCTGAAAAAAATGGCCCATAGTTATATTGCCTCATCACTCCATAATGAGAGAAGTATTCTTGTTTAATATACCCTACTCTTGCCCAAGAATAAAAATCTAATCCACTACCAATAAGTAATAAAGTAATTCTCGCAGCTAGAGATAATGCTATTTGTACCTTAAATTTTCCAAATATAAGTTTTATTGATTTCAATTAACTACCGGTATTAAAAATTGTTGATATAAAATTTTTAAGCGAAATAAAATTTTTTATTGTATTGGAAATCTTGTATCCATTTTCAGTTTGTTCGAGATAACCAGTATAAAGTTGTTCTTCAATTCTTTTTTCAGTAAAAGCTTCAGTGTTCGTTATGTTTATAATCTCATCTCTAATTTCACCTTCACTTAATTCTAAATCAGTTTTATTGCTAAGATTTGTCAGCAACTGTACCGAAACAGATCTTTCGTAGCTTACGGGAAAAAGAACAAAAAAACCAAAATTCATTGAAAATACAGTTACGATCAAAATTGCAATATTTTTAGTCTTATTTCTAAAAATTAAATAGTTGATAATAGATGCAATAATTAAAAGATATATACCATCAAAAAAGTATATTTTTGTAATTCTTAAAGTATCAAATTGCAGTAAAAATACAAAAGTTGCAGTTATTGTAAAAAAAAGCTTGGTAAGTTCTTTCATAATCTTTTTTTTATACTCTTCTCTAGCTCGAATACCCAACCACTATTGTAAAGAGTATTTAATGATAAGAAACACAGACCAATTATTATATGTCTTGGGTAAAAAAGTTCAGGATCATAGATAATAAAAGGTAGAAGATTCAAAATACCAAATAGGAAAAATTGATTACTTTTTAGACCTTGTTTTTTATAAATTGAAATTATAAAGTTAAAAACTGACAAAACAACAACACCAAAGCCAATAAAGATAATTGTAGAACCCAGTGTCATGAGAATTTTTTCATTAAACGGATTCATGATCAAATAATTTAAGTTTTTATAAATATCAAAGTCTAAATTTCTTCCATAGTTCCAACCTGATGTTAAGACTACAAATTCACTTCCAAAATAAAGGTTGTGTAAAAGAGGTAATAATAATAAGCCGCCAAAACTCAAATAATTTTCTAATTTTAACTTTTTTCTATTCATGAACAAAACAAGTAATGCAAATAAGCCGGTCTCAGGCCTTATCAAAACACCTACGCCCAATAAAATAATTCCTGAAAAAATTTTGTCTCTTTTTATTAAATATATAGAGATTAAAAATAATGCTAAAGCACTTGCTTCAGACATACCGTATAAAAACACGTTTCTTACATTATCTGATATGAGAAAGAGAACAAATAAAAACGAGATAGGGTTGCGTTTATCAGAATTTATAAAGATAAAATTTACGCATATTGTTAAGATTGTTATCCAGGCTACGTTCCAAAAGTCACCAAATATTATATGTAATACATATAAGAAATATCTATAGCCTGGAGAGTACAAAAATACACTCGCACCACCTCGAAGCCCATCACCTTCAAGTATCAATCTAGCTTGATTTTCATATGTCAGGCTATCAGATCCTCCGGGTTTAACAATTAAATCAAAATTACTCCACGGGTAGTCAATAATTATAAAACTTAAAAGTAAAAATATATGTAGAAAATTGAGATAGGATGTTTTTGCATTATTGAAAAAAGTAAAAATTAAAAATAAACACAGATAAGCATATAATTTTATCAACCTATTTTGAGACAAATCAAAATTGTAAATAAGACAAAATACAATTGATAAAGAAAATAGGATAAAATAATTTTTATTAATACCTTTTATCAAGTTTTTTATATTAAGAAATAAATATCCAATTACAACAAGAATAGAATATAACTCATAATTATTTTTTGAATAACCTTTTTCTTCAATAATTAATTTTGCAAACTTCTCATAGGGATACCCACTTTTTAATGTTGGAATATGTTTAATTTTCCATTGTGTAAATGAGTATTTTACCGTTACAAAGCTTGCATTCTCGGGAACATCTATTATTACTGTGTTTTCATTCCAGTATCGGGAAGGGATTGCATAACCTGTTGATCCATCATTAAACCTAATCGTAATTTCACCAATGTAATTAATTGCTAACTGATTGGTACCTTCATCAAGTTTTTTATATAAATTCATTTCAAAAGGTAACCA
>CETL01107203.1_pt1 | contig 15566 bp, 16 predicted proteins | sample 356371 | NCBI WGS metagenome assembly CETL01 (sample SAMEA2622518, study PRJEB7988) | marine metagenome | biome: marine biome (ENVO:00000447); feature: surface water layer (ENVO:00002042); material: "saline water (ENVO:00002010), including plankton (ENVO:xxxxxxxx)" | depth 5 m | reverse complement strand
GAGTTCATCCATCACCTATGCCGTACTGTGATGTCGTAACCACAACAACCCATAAAACTCTTCGTGGTCCTAGAGGCGGTATGATTATGATGGGAAAAGACTTTGAAAATAAATGGAATATAGTAGCCCCTAAATCCGGTAGAGTTAAAATGGTTTCTGAGATTCTTGATACAGCTGTTATGCCAGGTATTCAGGGTGGTCCATTGATGCATATTATCGCTGCAAAAGCGATTGCATACGGTGAGGCACTTGATCCAAAATTCAAACTATATGCAGCTGATATTGTCAAAAACGCAAAAACCATGGCTGATACTTTTATTAAAAAAGATTACAATATAATATCAGGTGGCACAGATACACATGTCGTGCTAATTGATCTATCAAATAAAGGCATATCTGGTAAAGCCGCAGAAGAATCTCTAGAAAAAGCAGGAATTACTGTAAATAAAAATATGGTTCCATTTGATAAAAAAAGTCCATTCATTACTAGCGGGATAAGAGTTGGAACACCTGCATTAACAACAAGAGGGATGGGTGTAAATGAAATGATACAGATAGTTGATTTGATTGATCAAGTTATATGCAACATAGATGACGAAAAAGTACTTAATAATGTGAATGAAAAAGTAAAAGAATTATGCCAATCTTTTCCACTATATAATGAGCTTCACGAATAAATACTTTATATACCTTCTTCCATTTGTCCTTCATTATAATATATCGTGTACATCACCTAGAGTTAACGTTCTTGCATTAAGCTATACACCGAATTTTTCAAAAAAACTCTATTTATCAAATCTTAAGAAGATTGAAAATAAGGCTATAAAAAACCCTTTGGATTCGTCTTTTCTCTTTAATGCATCAAAAGAGTTGACAATTTTTTCATACGGCTATACAATGGAAGAAGCAGCAAAATTAAAAATTTCGGATTACAACGCTAGCAAGTCTATTTATTTAAAGGCTCACAATGACTTTGTTCGGTCCATTGATTATATTAATTCTTCATTAGATTTAGAATATCCTGATTACAAGACTTGGATTGTTGAAAATAATCAAAAAAAATTAAACTTCAAAAAAGCGAGCGCTGAAAAGCTCTACTGGGCAGCTGGTGCTTATGCAGGAGCAATAGAGTCAAGCAATGGCGATCCGAAATGGTTAATTCAATTACCAAAAATTGGACAACTACTTGAATCTGGCATGAAACTAGACCCTGAATGGAATTATGGATCGTTTTATACGGCTATGATTTCATATACACTGATTAGACATGACGCTAAAAATAATAAATTTGATCTAGCTAAAGAATTCTTTGAAAAAGCAGTTGATATCTCAAAAGGTGAAGATCTCTCACCGTATATTTCTTATGCAGTAAATATTGCTGTTTCTGAGCAAGATAGGAATGAGTTTACCAATATGCTTTATAAAGCGCTGAATATAGATATTTATGCTAATCCCGAATTAACTTTAAGCAACTACATGAATAGAAAAAAAGCAAATTGGCTGCTAGATAATATTGAGGAGTATTTTTATTAGAATGAAAAATTTTAAATATATTTTAAATATTTTAATCATTCTGACTCTCTCAAATTATCTCTTCGCAAAAAAAATAGTGATTAAAATGGCTACTTTGGCACCAGAGGGTACTGAGTGGCATGGTCTTTTAGTGGAGTTAGGTCAAGAGTGGAAAAAAGCAACGGATGGAGAAGTAAGGCTTAGAATTTATCCTGGAGGAGTTGTCGGTGATGAGAGGGATATGGTTAGAAAAATCAGAATCGGTCAAATTCATGGTGCAGCAATAACCACTGAAGGTATGACAGAGGTAAATCAATTTTTTACTGCTTTTAATTATCCGTTATTATTTCAAGATTATGATGACGTAGATTTTGTTAGAAATCAACTAAATAGTGAGCTCTACGATGAAAGTGAAAAAAATGGCTTTAAACTATTAGCTATGGTTGATATTGGATGGGTATATTGGTTTTCAACGGACCCTGTTTATACACCATCAGACTTAAAGAAAACTAAGATTTGGACATGGGCAGGAGATTATAAAGCCGTTCAGCTTTATGAGCAGAATGGATTTCAATCTGTTCCTTTGGCAACCTTAGATATATTATCTGGGTTGCAAACAGGTATGATAAATTCACTAGGTTTAAATCCCATGTATGCATTATCGCAGCAAATATTTGGAATTGCCGACAATATGTTAGATATGAAGTGGGGTAATCTAACTGCTGCTATTGTTATAGATACAAGAATTTGGAATAAATTAAAGCCAGAATATCAAAATTCGATGTTAAAAATATCTAAAGATATTGGAAATAGATTTCAAGATAAGAACAGGTATGCCTCTAATGATGCTGTTGAGGTTATGAAGCAGTATGGATTAAAAGTTAATAAACCATCATCTGATAACTTGGTAGAATGGTATAGCCTCATAGAGCAAATGGATAAAAGTTTTCGAGGTTCATTCATATCCATTGATGCGTTTGATAGGCTGACTAAAATTAAAAAATTGATGAAGGCAAAAAATGATTAGTAGGTTATCAGTGAAGGACGTGAATGGTATTTCACTTATTCTTGGTGCATTATTTAGTTTAATCCCATTTGTTATACAGCTTTTTCTTTATGATACACCTAAAGATGGTGAGCATATCTTCACCTTTTTTTCAAATCAAATAATTCTTAATGGAAGTATTAGCTTATTCAATGCGTTATTATCTATATTTGGAGCCACTTTCACAGCGTATGGACTTTTTGGTTTATTCAATGATTTTAAAAAAGATAAATCTGAAACTTTGATGAGTCTTGGTTTATTTCTTTTTTTATTTGCAACCGTAGGGTTTATTATCTCTTGGTCACAAGATTTTATGATTGTTTGGGGAGATGCAAATTTTGCTCCAAATCAGATGATGGTTGAACTGAGTCTTATTTTTGCTTTTGGCATTCATTATTGGGCAGGTTTAGCTATTTTCTCGTACAGCCTATCGCAGCATCATTTTCTTAACACTAATTTTTTATATGGTTTATCAATTATAAGTACAATAAATGTATTTTTAATTGTATATACGTTGTTTACTCTTGACCCATACAATGTTTCTTCTCTCAACCTGTTGTATTTAGGCTTCATAATTGGAAACATTGTTTTTTATATATTTTGCCTGTTGACTGCTTTTAAAATTCTGCCAAAAAAATAAACTATTTTTATGAATAAATTTCTTATTTTATACAATTTCTGGAGAATGGAATGAAAAAAAATATTACTCTTTTTGCTTTAGCTGTTTCTGTAGTTGGTTTGGCAATCACCGTAAGAGAGAATGATTGGTTTATGGTATTTGTGATTACAATATGTCTTTTGCAAATTTTAATTACAAGGGGATGGAAGTAGTCTTTTAGATCTACAATTATTCTATGCTGTCACTAAAAAATAGCCTGGTTGCTATACCAAGATATGTCATTTTGTTGTTTATTGCACTCTTTTGTACTTCCATATATTTTTATAAAGGGGGTACCCTTCATAATCCTGATGCAATTGGATATTCTTTTAGTAGAAACTTTTTCAGTGATTTAGGTATTCTTTCAGAAGATAATATTATTTCTGTTATATTATTTGCAGCAGGCTTGCTTCTGGTTGGTCTAAACTTTATTTTATATTTTTATAATTTTATGAAATTATTTAACGCTAATAATTTTAATAGCAAGATTGGCAAAACAGGATCATTTTTTGGAATTATTGGAGCAGTATTTTTTATAATTATTGGCTTTACTCCGCATAATTATGTCCATGACTCACACGTAGTTGCTGTGAATTGGGCTTTTCGTAGTTTTTTTGTTGGGTCCATGCTCTTGTTTTATTCGATGTATAATGATAAAAGGTTCGAATCGAAGTATGCACTGGGTTATTTAATTTTTTCTATATTAATTTTTTCATACATTATAGTTTTAGAATTTGGTCCATCACCCAATGAAGGTGATTTTTCTTTAATGTTTAATGTAATAGCGCAAAAAATAATTGTTTTAGTTTTTATTTTATCTGTTTTTTACCAATCTTTCGGCAATGAATCTTTCATTGATAAAAATAATTTTTAACTTATTAATATATTTACTTCCACATGGAAAATTAATGATTAAAGACCAAATTAGTTATATTATATTATTTTTACTTTTTTTTGCTAGATGCTCATCGGAAAAGTCTGGATGGGATCAATATTTATATTCAGCTGATGTACTTAAGGCTCAAGAAGTAATTGCAGAGGATTTATTATTAAATCATATTGCAATTTTATCTTCAGATGAATTTGAGGGAAGAAAGCCAGCCACTAAGGGAGGCAGAAAGACGATTCAATATCTTGTCAACGAGTTTGAAAAATCTGGGCTGCTACCTGGCAACCCTAATGGCCAATGGACTCAAAAAGTAAACATGCTTGGCGTTAAATCTTTCGTTCGAACTCAGTTTATTACCGATGATGAGAGATGGGCAATGAAGACCGGTATTGACATAATTGGTAATTCTTATTTAAAACAAAAAAAAATAAACCTAGAAAAAGTAGATTTGGTCTTTTGCGGTTATGGTGTTTTCGCTCCTGAATATGGATGGGATGACTTTAAAGATGTTGATGTTAAGGATAAAGTTGTTGTTGTATTAGTGAATGATCCGCCAATTAAAAATGGCAAGAATTATGACGCCAACATGTTCAAGGGTAGTGCTATGACTTATTATGGAAGATGGTCATATAAATATGAAGAGGCTCTAAGAAGGGGAGCTGCAGGTGCTATAGTTATTCACGAAACAGAGCCTGCAGGTTATCCATTTACCGTTTTACAATCAGGCCATGATTCAGAGCATTTGTCTATTGAAAATAAAAATTCTCTTAAATTTGAGGGTTGGATACCTGTTAATACAGCAAAGAGATTGTTTTCAATGTCCGGTCTTTTGTTTTCTGATATGAAGAAAAAAGCTTTAAGTAAAAGTTTTAAGCCGCAAACCCTAGATGCAAAATTTATTTCTAGAATCTCAAATACTTATAGAAATGTATCCTCAGAAAATGTTGTTGCTAAAATTGAGGGAAGTGATCCTATCTTAAAAGATGAATATATAATATATACTGCCCATTGGGATCACTTAGGATCCAATAATAAGCTTTCTGGTGACAAAATTTACAACGGCGCTAATGACAATGCTTCTGGAACAAGTATGGTTTTAACAGCCGCTAGGGCTTTTAGATCATTACAAGACAGTACTCGAAGAAGTATTTTGTTTCTAGCATTAACGGCAGAAGAACAAGGATTGTTAGGTGCTAAATATTATAATCAAAATCCACTTTACCCACATAAAAAAACATTAGCAGTAATTAATGTTGATGCGATGGGCAATACGTATGGAAGAACTAAAGATTTAATCATTGTTGGAAAAGGAAATTCTAACTTAGATCAAATAGTTGAGTCTGCAGCTAAGCAAAATAAAAAATATACAGAGGCAGACCCTGAACCAGAAAAAGGATATTTTTACAGATCGGATCATTTTGAATTTGCCAAAATGGGTGTTCCTGCGCTCTACGTAGATGGTGGAATTGATGTTCGTGGTAAAAATAAAGAATTCGGTCGATCAAAAAAGACAGAGTATGTCGAAAATCATTACCACTCTATAAGTGATGAGATTAAGGATGAATGGATTTACGATGGAATGATTGAAGATACCAAAATACTTTTTCGTGTAGGCTATGCTATATCTCAGCACAATGAATGGCCATCCTGGAATGAAGGGACAGAATTCAAAGCTGCACGAGATGCTATGTTAGCAGAATAACAATCTTCGCAATATTGAAAATTATTTAAGCCCTATTTCTCCCAATCTTTGATTGAGATAAGTTCGAGCGGTATGTTCACCGTTAAGAACTACCTCATCTCTAGGGTGCAAAAATAATGGCATAGAGTACCTACTTACATTTGAACTAGTATCGGGATTTACCACACGGTGAGTAGTAGAGGGATAGTAGTTATTTGAGGCAATTTTAAGCATATCCCCTGAATTGACTACAATGGTATTTTTATCACAACTTATATTATGCCATTCCCCATTTAAATCTTGAGCTTGAAGGCCAGGTTCGCTTCCAGCTATTAAAACAGTAATTAAATTAATATCCTCATGAGCTGCAGCTCGTAAAGCACTTGCATCATCAGATTCAGCAATAGGCGGATAATGTATAATTCTTAACAAATTTGACGTACTATCGTGGATCATGCTTTTAAGAGGTATAGAAAAATTATTTCTTATTTCTGATGGACAAGCTTTTTCAATCCATCCCAGTAGTTTAGTGGCTAGAGATAAAATTTCATCAAATAGAGTCATTGTTGATGAACCTATTGAACGAGGAAGCTTTCCCCAGGGATATATATGATAAAATTCCTTTAAATCTTTAATGGCCGAATCTTTTGCATTCTCAGTGAGAAATGGGAAAAAACCATCTTGACTATTCTTGTCAAATAAATATTTGAATTTATCGTCATCTGAAAAAAAAGCCTCCCATTCAGCATAGACTTTGTCGATCAACTCATGGGATATAGGATGATTAGAAATTGTTACAAAGCCAGTGTCACGAAGAGACTTTTCAAAAGCTTTAGGGCTACTGTTTTTATTATAATCTATAGACTGTATGTCTATTGACATAAGCTAATCATTATTTTTAAAATCTTTTGATTTTAAATCATCTTCTGAGAATTGCCATTGGCAAAAATGACACCACCAAGGCTTGCCGTAATATTGCGGTAGATTTTCTTGTAATTGTAGTGGCTTAGAGCATTTTGGACACATTTTTTCTGAACCTTCTTTTGGCCACTTATAATTAGGTCTAAATTTTACATCATTATCTAATTTTGAATGATTGCTCATGTGAAAACTTAAACAAACTTTATGTAACACAACAAAACAATAGTTTTTAGCTCGCAACAATCCATAATTGCAGTATCATGAGCAGTGCAAGCGCAGCTCCAATATAACGAGCATAAATACGCTCTTTAATCATTTTTTTTGATCTCATTTGAAAGGCGAATGGATTAATAATTATATTAACGGTATCGTTTTTAAAAATGTAAATACTTTTAGATCCATCTGTTTGACCCTCCTGAATGAAAGGCCTTGAAATTGAAAGAGGTTTTATATCTATATAATGATTGCCAACAATCAATGGTATGGGCCTCTTGATAGGTGTATGGCCTATTAAATCACCATCAATATATATAGGAAAATTAATGCTGTCGCTTTCAATAGAAACAAATCCATACGGTTCATCAAATATAGAATTTTGCGATAAAGAGATTGCTCCAAAAAAAAATATACTATAAATAGTTTTTTTTATCATAAAATAAAACGTTTTTAATTTATGCCATTATAGGATGAACTTCTATCAGTAATATATGGTTTATTTTAGATTAAATATCAAATATCTCACAATTTCTATTATCTTGCTTTCAGGCTGTGCCAATTTTAGCGCATACTTTAATACCTTTTACAATGCTAAGGAGCATTTTGATCAAGCAGAATCAATTCGAAAAAAATCAGAAAATGACAATATTTCAAAAACTGCATTAGATCTTTACCAAAGTTCTATTGAAAAATCTAAATATATATTAACAGAGTATCCAGATGTACGATTTAGAAAAGATGCCTACTTATTAATTATTAAATCTCATTTCTACAGGAATGAATTGACGAAAACAAATCAAGCTATAACAGCAATGAAATCGGAATTTGAAGATGAATCATTTTCTGAAATTGCATACTGGTCTGCGCTTGTTAAATGGAAAGAGGGTAGAGCGCAGCCTGCCATTAATAGTCTTATTGATTTATCTGAAGACAATATTGATATTTCGTTACAGTCAAAAATATATCTATCAATTGCAGAAATATATTTTGAGCAAAGTTTAAATGAAAAGTCTATGGATTATCTTGAGCTTGCTGCTGAAAAAATCAAAGAAAGATCTGAAAAGGATCAAATTTATTTTAGAATAGCTGAGCTATCTTTTAAGCAGAATGATTATCCGAGATCCTTATTTGCCTATAAGGAGGTTATTAAAAATACTCAAATTAAAAGCAGAATGCAGTTAAGCAATCTTAAGATAGTCCAAATATACAGGCTACAAAATAAATACGATTTAGCATCATCGTTGATAAAGAACATGCTTGTTGATGAAAATTATCAGGGTATTTATGCTGGTCTTGAATTGGAATTAGCCAAACTTTATCAGATTCAAAACAAGGATGATGAATACATTTCTAGATTGAACGGTATAGTTAAGGATTACCCTAGGACAAAGGAGTCTGCCGAAGCATCTTTTTTATTAGGAGAGAGTACATTAATCAAATCACGTGAATTTGATGAAGCGCTTAGATATTATGCAATGGTCAGGTCTGAATTTCGATCATCTTTATTTAATAAGTCTGCGCAGCTAAGAATTAAAGAAATTAATGCATTTTCAAAGTTAAAAAATGACTACGATACATGGATTAAAGATGCATCGCTTGATACAGCTATAAATATAAAGAAAGAATCATTTAGCAACAAAGCTACAGCTAAGATGCTTTACGGTATAGCGGAGCTAGAAGCTCTTCATTTTAGCAGTATGGATTCCGCTTTAATTTATATTGATAAACTTATAGCTCTTAAAAATAACAATCATCTTCTTGCAAAAGCTTTGTACATGAAGTCAGTTATTTTAGATGAATTTCAACAATCAGAAGAATCTAAGATGCTAAAGAACAGGCTTATTTTAGAATTTCCCCAAAGCGACTATGCTTTTGCTATATTAAATTCCGATTCGTCATTTTCGAATGACATCAAAACCTCTAATGATGTATTGATTGAAGCTGAACAAAAATGGAAGGTAGACCCTGTTCTAGCTATCGATATATATAAAAGCATTGTGAGTAGCGATTCAACTTCAGAAAGCGGTTTAAGAGCTGCCTATTTTTTAGCTTATAACTATGATTATAACTTTATTAGACCTGATAGTGCTAAAAGATTTTACCAATGGATCATCAAACACTACGAGGTATCGGATCAAGCAAAATCATCTAAAGCCAGACTGGCCTTGATTTCAAATATTCTAACTAAAAATTCAAAAGTTAAAAATTAGGATTAATTAATTTGAAATTTTTTATAGCAGCCCCATTCGGTAATTACATAAAATTTAAATTTCGCGATAACGTAATACCCGTAACTGGCAGTTGGACCCTTCATTATAGATCAGGTTTTTTAGGGAGAATTGTTCGCATTCTGAAAACAATGCGATACGATAGAAAGAGACATGGATGGTTGAACAAATTGGGTTTACCAAATGAGGGTATTGAGGTCGGATTGAAAAAAACTAATTCCAGCGAAATTATGTCGATTGCAGCTATCGAAGATTCCGATTTTAATAAACTTTTTAAACTCATTCCTTTGGATCAATCGCTGGAAATAAATTTTAGTTGTCCAAATTTAGATGAAAAAAGTCCATTATCTTGGAATGATGCATCTATTTTCAACAAAAGCCCAAGTAATCGGAAGTATTGTATAGCCAAAATTGCACCTACCACTACTATAGATCAGCTAACTTTTTTAATTGATAATTTAGGTTTTAAGCAAATTCACTGCTGCAACACTTTGCCGGTCAAGGAAGGCGGACTTTCAGGTAAGTCCCTTATTCCATATGTGAACAACTTGATTTCAATTATTAGAGAAAAATGGGGAGATGAAATTGTAATAATAGCTGGTGGTGGTATCACTGATAAAAATGATATAAAAAATTACCTATCGCGAGGTGCAAATCATATTTCTTTAGGCACTATTTGCTTCAAACCCTGGAAAATAAAAATCTTAATCCAATGAATCATTGTAAAAATTGAATTATTCGATGAAATCTTATTATTTAATTTATTTTCTAATTATTGCAAGCTGTTCTAGTGCGCCGAGATACACTTCGAGTGATACCAAACCTGTACCATTAAAAAAAAGATCTAGTCCATCGATTTTAAAAACTAAATCATCATTTAATACTCATAGAAAAACAATGAAAGGTATTAGCTCTTTCTACGCAGAAGATTTCCACGGAAAACTTACTGCCAATGGTGAAGTGTATGATATGTACGGATTAACAGCCGCTCATAAAACCTTGCCATTGAATACGATTGTTCGTGTAACCAATATGAGTAACAATAAATCTTTAATATTGCGAATTAACGACAGGGGACCCTACGTTAAAGGAAGAATTCTTGATTGTTCATACGGTGCAGCTAAAAAATTAGGGTTTGTAAATGATGGCACAACTGATGTTAAAATTGAAGTCATTGAGTGGGGTGATAATAAATATATGAAGCATAGAAATTAAATTGAAGAAGTTATATTTAACTGTTAATCCGTTTGGTGGTCATAAAAAGGGTCCCGAAATTTTAAAAGAAATACTACCGCTCTTCGAAAAGAATAATTTTAATCTTACGATAATTGAGACAGAATACGCTGGCCATAACAAGCAAATTGCGATGGATGTTGATATGACGGGTTATGATGGTTTTTGTTGCATAGGTGGAGATGGAACACTATCTGAGGTCATTAACGGTGTAATGAATAGAGAAGATTCATTAAAATTTCCAATAGGTTTAATAACAGGGGGTACCGGAAATTCGTTTATGCATGATCTTAAATGCTTAGATCCCGTTGAAGCAGCCAATCAAATTATTAGCGGTAAACGTCGGAAAATTGATATTTTTTCCTGCAAAACAGAAAATAAATTCTTTTATGGTTTTAATATTTTAGGCTGGGGAATTCCAACGGACGCAAATCTTCTTGCGGATAAGTTGAGGTGGATTGGATCCCAGAGATATAATATAGCTTCCATTTTCGAAGTTTTAAGCCATAGAAAAAGATTTGCTAGGGTAACTATCGATGATAACTCGATAGCTGCTGATTTTGCTTTTATAATTGGATGCAATACAATTCATACGGGTAAAGGAATGAAGATGGCTCCGCTCGCTAGACTTGATGATGGTTTAATCGATCTAATAATAGTTAGGAAAGTTTCTAGATTTAAATTGCTAAAATTATTTCCAAAAGTATTTTCCGGTAATCATATCAGTGACCCTGGTGTTGACTACAGACAGGTGAAAACCTTTACGATACTTCCAGAAAAAAATAGGCAATTAAATATTGATGGTGAAGTGCTTGGTTCTACACCGGTTGAAGTAAAAGTTTTGCCTAAAGAGATAGAGATAATGATCTAAATGGATATTATTAAAAGAAGACTACCTGTAATTATCATTGGAATACCATCTGTTCTATTAATTTTAAACGAAGGTGGTCAAATTTTCTTTATAGCATTAACAGTTATAGCGTTGATATGTATCAATGAGTTCTACGGTATTGCAAAATCAAAAGAATTAGAACCAAATATCATACTAGGGAATCTAAGCGTTGTTGCAATATCATATTTATATTTTAATATTTATCAAAATTCATTAGTAGAGTTTTTATTTATTTCATTTTTAGTAGTAATAGCAATAATATTTTTTGAATCATTTAAAAACAGTAAAAAGCCGCTTCTAAATATATCCGTTACATTTATGGGGGTTTTTTATATTGGAGTTCTTTTCACATCGTTAATTGCGCTTAGGCAGTATGATTCTTTTAACGGAACATATTTTTCATTGGCCATGATAGTAAGTGTGTGGATATGTGATTCTTTTGCCTATATCTTTGGTAAATTATTTGGTAAGATGAAATTAATCGAAAGATTAAGCCCAAAAAAGACCGTAGTGGGTTTTATTGCGGGTATGGGCGGCGCATTTATATCAATGTATTCATTAAATTACTTTGACATAATTCAGTATGATCTTTCCTTGAAATCAATATTTATTTTCGCATTTATAATTGGATTTTTTGGTCAATGGGGAGATATAGCTGAATCTATGCTCAAAAGAGATGCTAATATTAAAGATTCTGGAAAGATTTTATTAGGTCATGGGGGATTTTTAGATAGATGCGATTCATTGATTTTTACATCACCTCTCACGTTACTTTATGCATTGTATTTACAAAATCAAATTTTTTAAAAAATATTTAAAAGGGTAAAAATGAATTCTATACTTAATGAACTTGGAATAAATGATTTTAATTTTGGCGCATGCACTGGCAAGAGTAAATGGTCGCAAAATAAGGATGCAAAAATCTTAGATTCATTCAATCCGTCAAATGGAGATAAGATAGCATCAGTATATATGGCTGATAGCAATGATTATGATCAAGTGCTCAAAGAGTCAATAGATGCATTTACTACTTTTAGAAAGGTACCTGCTCCTGTAAGGGGAGAGCTTGTTAGGCAAATGGGGCTTGCGTTAAGAGACAAAAAAGATCCATTGGGTAGTCTTGTTGCACTTGAAATGGGCAAGATAAAGCAAGAAGGTGATGGAGAGGTTCAAGAAATGATTGATATCGCAGATTTTGCGGTTGGACAGTCTAGAATGCTATATGGCAAGACGATGCATTCAGAAAGACCAGATCATAGAATGTATGAACAATGGCATCCATTGGGAGCAGTTGGTGTTATATCTGCATTTAATTTTCCGGTGGCTGTGTGGGCCTGGAATTCTTTTATTGCTACAATTTGCGGCAATACAACTATTTGGAAACCTTCATCAAGCACTCCTCTTACAGCTATAGCTGTCCAGAATGTTTGCAATGAGGTTATGGAAAAAAATGGTTATTCTGGAATATTTTCATTATTGGTTGGCTCTGGTTCTGTGGTGGGTGAAAAATTAATTTCTGATAATAGAGTTCCTTTAATTTCATTTACTGGTTCTACGAAAATGGGTCGACATGTTAGTGAGACTGTGGCTTCACGATTTGGGAAGTGTATTTTAGAGCTTGGAGGAAATAATGCTATGATTGTAGATGAATCAGCAACCTTAAGCTTAGCCGTTCCAGCTATTGTTTTTGGGGCAGTAGGGACCGCTGGTCAGCGATGTACTTCGACAAGAAGAGTTATCATTCATGAAAATATTTACGATGAATTGAAAAATAAGCTATTAAGTGCCTATGACCAGGTAAAAATAGGAGATCCCTTAGACGCTGAAACATTGATGGGTCCACTCGTAAATGATAGCGCAATCCTTGAATATGAAAGCGCAATAGAAAAAATAAAAGAATCAGGAGGAAAGATACTTTGTGGTGGTGCTCGATTAGAAAAGAAAGGTAATTTTGTCTACCCTACAATTGCTGAAGTTGAAAACGATTGGGATATTGTTCAAGAAGAAACCTTCGCGCCAATATTGTATGTTATGAAATATAAGACAATTAAAGATGCTTTGGATATGCACAACAATGTGCCACAAGGTCTATCCTCATCAATTTTTACAAATCAAATTAAACATGCAGAATACTTTCTATCAAACAGGGGAAGTGACTGTGGAATAGCCAATGTTAATATAGGTACTTCGGGAGCTGAAATTGGTGGAGCATTTGGCGGTGAGAAAGAAACCGGCGGTGGTAGAGAGTCTGGCTCAGATTCATGGAAGCAGTATATGCGTAGACAAACCAATACTATAAACTGGAGCTCAGATCTTCCGCTTGCACAGGGCATAGAATTCAATTTAAATGAATAATTATAAATATAGCTATATCAAGGTTTAATCATATGAAAACAAAAGATGTAAGAAATCAAATCAATAACCATATGCTTGCTGATGGCATGTCCCAAATAATTGATTTAGAAAAAAGTCACGGCTCTTGGTTAGTTGATGCAAGAGATAACCGTGAATATTTAGACCTTTTTTCGATGTTTGCCTCATTATCGGTAGGGTATAATCATCCTTACGTACTTGAAAATAAAGAGAGATTAATGTCTTCTGCTATTAATAAACCAACAAACTCAGATGTCTATTCTGTTGAAATGGCAGAATTTGTATCTACAATGGGAAGAGTTGCTCAGCCAGATTATTTACCATATGCCTTTTATATTGAAGGTGGCAGTCTTGCTGTTGAAAATGCTCTTAAAGCCGCTTTTGACTGGAAGGTAAGAAAAAACCTTAAGAAAAATATTTCAAATAAAGGTAGTCAAATAATTCACTTTAAAGAATGCTTTCACGGTAGAACTGGTTATACTTTAAGTCTTACAGATTCTCCAGACCCGAGAAAAACTTTATATTTTCCTAAATTTGATTGGCCAAGAATTAAAAATCCTAAAATTAAATTTCCATTAAATGATCAAAATTTAAATAGTGTTATTGAAAATGAAAAAATTGCTATTAATCAAATTAAACAATCTATTCATGATAATCCTGATGAGATAGCGGGCTTAATTATTGAACCAATCCAAGGCGAGGGAGGTGATAATCATTTTAGGAAAGAGTTTTTATCTGCATTAAAAAATTTGTCTTTAGAGGAGGAGTTCTTGTTGATATTCGATGAAGTTCAAACTGGTGTAGGAATTACTGGAAATATGTGGGCACATCAAGCATTTGATGGCGATGCTATTCCAGATATAATTAGCTTTGGTAAAAAAACTCAGGTTTGTGGAATTTTTGCCGGTAAAAGATTAGATGAAGTTGAAGATCATGTTTTTAGTGAATCTAGTAGAATAAATTCTACTTGGGGGGGCAGTCTTGTTGATATGGTTCGTTTTACTCTTTATCTAGAAATTATTGAAAAAGAAAACCTTGTAAACAATGCAAAAGAAATGGGCAAGCATCTTTCAAATTGTCTCAGTAAACTTCAACACAATCACCCAGATTATGTATCTAATGCAAGAAATAGAGGTTTATTTGGGGCATTTGACTTAAATACTAGTGATGAGCGTAATAAGCTAGCAGATATTATTTTAAAAGAAGGTGCGATGATGCTTGGTTGTGGAAAAAGATCAATTCGCTTTAGGCCACACTTAAACATTACCCCGGAAGAGATTGATCGTGGTTTTGAAATGATTGATGCTGCTTTAAAAAGATTATAACTTATGAACAGCGGTGTGCTTTTTGTTGTATCAACTCCTATAGGAAATCTTGAAGATATTACTCTTAGAGCTATTCAGATACTTAAAAAATCAAAGATAATTGCCGCTGAAGACACCAGACAGTCAAAAAAGCTTTTGAATCATTTTAATATTACTACTCCGTTAATGAGCTATTTTGATCATAATAAATCACACAAAATTCCAATAATCATTAACCGCCTTAAAAATAATGAAGATATCTCTATTATTTCAGATGCGGGCACCCCAGCTATAAGTGATCCTGCATATAAACTAGTTAGGGCAGCTATTAAAGAAGATATTGTTGTTGAAAGTATACCTGGTCCTTCTTCATTTATTTGTGCACTCACCACTTCAGGTTTACCTACTGACAGGTTTATATTTGAAGGTTTTTTGCCCCCAAAGAAAGGTAGATTAGCCATTCTTAAAGATTTAAGCTTATTTTACGGAACTGTTATTTTTTTTGAAAATCCCAAGAGATTGCATAGAACTCTCCAGGATATTTTAAATACTTTTGGTGAAAGACCTTGTGTTATTGCGCGTGAATTAACCAAAATGCATGAAGAGATTATAAG
>CETL01030663.1_pt1 | contig 15579 bp, 8 predicted proteins | sample 356371 | NCBI WGS metagenome assembly CETL01 (sample SAMEA2622518, study PRJEB7988) | marine metagenome | biome: marine biome (ENVO:00000447); feature: surface water layer (ENVO:00002042); material: "saline water (ENVO:00002010), including plankton (ENVO:xxxxxxxx)" | depth 5 m | reverse complement strand
ATCTCGTTCAGATACAGGTATGTGGTCTCTATATGGTTCAAAGGCATCAGGGAAAATGTGACTCGCCCCGTCTTGATAGAACCAGTGAAGTTCACTTTTACGACACATGAATATTCCTCTCAATATCAAAGATTCTACCCTATCCGGATGTTCCTGAGCATATATCAACGAAAGAGTTGACCCCCACGATCCGCCAAACACATGCCATTTTTCTATTTCAAAAAATTCCCTAAGCATTTCTAAATCTGAAACTGATGCATGTGTGTTATTTTCATTAAGTTCCGCATAGGGAGTAGATCTGCCACATCCTCTTTGATCAAATTGTATGATATCAAATTTAGCTGGATCGAAATACCTTCTGTAATCTGGCTGGCTACCTCCACCCGGCCCTCCATGAATTACAATTACAGGTAATCCTGACTCGTTACCCGTCCTCTCCCAGGCAATGGTGTGTAATTCTGAAACCCTAAGGAAACCTGTTGAGTGTGGTTCAATTTCAGGATACAAGACATCATCTATACTGGACAATTCTGTTTGCATGTTACCTGCATAAATCATTAGGTATTGTTATTTTCGATAAACAAACCGTTTATTCGATTAGATAGTTTGGCTTCAAAAATGGAAACAAGCCATGCAACTGAAGTATTTTCAAAGTGGGCGCTGATGGGTAAAGACGAAGGGATGGAAAAAGGTCATTACCAATCTGTTAAAGCTATGTTAGACCTAGCAATCCCCCAAATACAAGAGGATTTTACAGCTATTGATCTAGGCTGTGGCAATGGATGGGTTGTTAGGTTATTGAAGGATTTAGGGTCTGTGCACGCTGAGGGAGTTGATGGTTCGGTTGAGATGATAAAGAAAGCAAAGTCAATTGACGCGACTGGAAAATATACTCAAGGATTACTACCTGACTGGAAGCCAGAGACTGATTTTGATTTAGTCCACTCAATGGAGTTTTTATATTATCTTAAAGATCCAAAAGAAATGTTGAAGCAAATTCAGAGTAATTGGCTAAAGGAGAATGGTATACTAGTGGCCGGTGTAGATCACTATCTAGAAAATGAAGAATCTCTTACTTGGCCAAAATATGTTGGTGTTCACATGACTACAATGTCCAAATCTGAATGGAGAGACGCGATGGAAGACGCAGGTTTTCAGGATGTGGAAATTCATCAGGTTGCTGCAAAAGGTGACTTCCCGGGTACATTGGTTATGATTGGTCGGAATCGTGCAGTTTAACTGTTCCATTAAAGAATACGCAAGCTTCACAATTTCCCGGACTTGAGCATTTAGGAGCAGGATATTCTTCTCCAACTGCTGAAATATGACCCATCCAGGAAATTAGTTCATGTAAATCCGACTTCGCATTTTCATAATCCTCATCCTGCATTCGCACCATTCTACCAGATGCTGCAATTAAAATCGCTGGTGGGAGTATTCGCCTTCGTAAATTCTTTGGTTTACCCGCCTCGTTTGCCTCCAATGCTAAACAGTACAAAGTAAGTTGAAGTCTATGTTTGTTCAATATTTCTCGCTCTGATTTGGTTTCAGCATACGGCGACTCAAGGCCTGTTCCTAACTGTAATTCATGACCATTTTCAGAATCTTCATCATTAAAACTGGATAGGCACCCACTTGTCTTGGCATCGACTACCTGAAGCCATGAATTGTTATCTCTGTCTTTTAGGGCTATGACTAAATCCGCTCTACCGTCAAATATACACTTTGTTTCATATATTTTGGTTACAGGAACATTGCCCATCGGTGTCCACCTTTCCCTGATAATTTCATCTCTTGATTCATGTTGGAAATTAAATGGCAACTCTGTTCTCAAGCCCTCTAGAGTCATCGCATCAAATTCTCCACCTTTAGTTAGCTTACCTAATACACCGATATCAACCAATTTTGCTAGTTTCATCATCCGTTCCCTTACCCTCTTAGTGAGCTTATAATCATTAAAAGATGATTGAGCTAATACTTCTTCCATTGTTTTTTCATCAAGTAATCTGTTTGGCTGATGTTCAGTCCAAGTTCTGTCGAGGTTTTCACTACCTATACCTGGATTGGGTAAACCGATTTCCAGTAACCTGTGAAACAGAGAACCAAATTCAGTAGCAGAAGGCCAATATGATTCAACTGATTTTGTTGGAATGAAGTTTAGAGGTTCTGGACGCCAATTCATACGCATAGAAAGCCAATGACTTCTTTTACACTTCCAAGCTGTGTCCAATGAGTGAGAAGGGAGATTTACTTCATGGACAATTGACCTGATGTCTTGCTTAGGTTCTGAGAGACTTGAATTTTCCAATCTTTCTAAACGGTCTTGCCATTTTGACAAAGGAGAGATTAGCGGTTGTATGTCGAAACATGATGGGTGATGGAATACAGCAATTCCACTAACACAGCCCTTAGGTAAGTATCCATCATCTAGAAGGGCGCTTGGATTAATACTAAGGGTCTCACTTTGTTGATCTAAACCTCCATTGGACCAAACACATCCTTGATTGCCTGCCTGAATTGAAGCGTGCGCTAATCCATCCAATAACATGTAACCCATGTTATCTTGACCACCTTTACGGCTTAGATTCAAACAACCGTCGTTACCGATCTTTACACTGTCTTCTGGAGCGCCTACAACAATTAGTCTATCTCTTGCTCTTGTTAAGGCCACGTAAAATTGTCTTCTTCTTTCAGCCAATCTCTGTCCTTTGTCCATCATATATGCTAACGTCCATAGTCCGCTTTGAGGTTTAGATGCTCCTCTCCATGGATGAATTCTAGCTGCTATCATCTCAGGGGTAACAAGAACATTATCTCTTGAAGACAAGGTTGTATCTTTAGTGCCAATATTAAAAATATCATAAAGGACAACAATCGGTGATTCCAATCCCTTCGAGGCGTGAATTGTCATAACTTGGACTGCTCCACTAGTCCCTGCTGAGGTACTTTGAGGCCCATCGGTTCCAAGTTGTTCCAGCTCTCTGAGCCGCAACAACGCTAGAGCTGCATCTCCCCCTTCCTTTTCGAGATTATTTTCGAATAAAGATAGCCAATTATCGATATCTTGTCTGTCTCCTTCCCTAGGATAAGTTCGTAACAAGTCAGAGTGATCAACAACTAGATTCATGCAACCCAATATATCGTTATCAAAGACGGATTTTGCTAATCTTGTTAATAGGGATGAAAGTTGAGGTGTTGGAGCGATTTTGGATAAGGCCTCAATTTGATTTCCTGAGCTACTCATTAGATGATTGTGAAGGATTGAATCGTCCAAACCAACAATACAAGATTGTCCCACTTCTAAAGCTGCAGCTTTACTCGACGGGTTGCAAGCTAACCAAAGCATTGACATTAAAGTGCGGACAGCGGGTCTTTCCAACAGAATGCCCTGTTTATCGGCAACGGCAGGAATGCCATGCTCCTCTAGGACCTCGAGAATTGAGGGGATTCTGCCTCTAGACGAGACGAGTATCATCACATCTTCTGGCATTATCTTATGTCCTGAAGAAGATACATCAGTCCAAGAATCATTTTTGAAATCCTTAACCCTCGCCCTTTGCGTCGAAAACAGAGAAACCAACCTCTTTGCAAGTAATTGATTTGCAAGATCTCTATTGGTTGACTCAGGGTTTTCAAATGGATTAATTGGGACATTAAGATCTCGTGACAATTCAGTGTAACCCTGTGTTGTTGGGATAATCCACTCAAACATTGGTTCTCTATCTGATTCTCTACCAGCCAATAGATCTTGCGATTCTGCATGCCAAGGACCTGGGAGCATGTGATGGCGTGTTGAGAATGTATCTTGGAAAACATAATTCATAGTATTCAATAGAGTGGGTAATGTACGATGGTTTGTTCTCATTTCTATATGGCCTTTTGAGCGCCTTTGAATCGAAATTGAGTCTATTTTCTCGCTACCATCTCCATCAGTAAATGACACCCATTCCTCCCGTTTTGCATCCTGTGATAGGAGTTTAGCTGACTGAACGAAGCTTGTTGATGACCCTCTACTACCAGGAATCGGCCTAGGGTCTCTCGCACTATGTGATTTTTTCAAATCGTCAAGTCGGTGTTCCATAGCTGATTCCTGTTCATTGATTGTGCAAATTATGTCCACAGCTCTTCTCATTACTGTTAATTCAGCCTGTCTAAACCGATATATCGATTGTTTCATATCTCCGACTATACATATCGTTGGGTCCCATTCTCCAGCAGGTGGCCGTAGTTCGTCATCCTCGATTTGACGACGCCCCCACAAGCGAGACAATAACCTAAAATGTTGAGGGTTTGTATCTTGATACTCGTCGATTATGAACGCTCTATACGATCTTCTTAATTGCCTCACAAGCGTAATCCTCCTCATCAGATCTGTGTGAACTTCTGTCCCTTTTTTACAAGCAGCTATTGCCCGATGAAGATGGTCGTCCAACCATGGTTTATCCCCGATTGAATCAAGTGCATCAATAACCGGTTTAGGATACCATGTTCGACAAACTGCTGGGCATCTTGTTAGTAGTAAGTCTTCTGCAAATCTATGCATATCGTCGAAGTCTGCAACGCCTTCTGAGGATTTAAGATAGCTGAGAATTTCCTGAACGCCTTTGTTAACCGTGAACAGATCTTGGATTACCTCTATTTCTAAATCACTTTGCAACCTCATCAATTTCGCTGGTGGAAGTTGAGGAAGTTCGGTTGGTAATCTTGGAGGATATGCTGTTTGACCATCAATAGGAATTGGTTCTTCAATTACAGGATTGAGAAGGAAAGATGCGTTTCCAAGACTTCTCAATAATAATCCATCAGGTGTATTCATCAACCCTCTAATTTGTTGAGATATGGATTCTGCTTTTGTTGTTATAATCTCCTTAACGTCCTTTGACATGGTTTTATTCGCAGTTTTTGATAACAACCCAGATGGCCATCCTTGTGAATTTGGAGGTGAGGCTCGAAACAATGGCTTACAGTACATTTTGTTCAGATGTGAAACCGGTGCAATTGCATGTGATACAAGCCAAATCCACTGCAACTTCCATATTCTGCTATCACTATTCATAGTACACAAGTGTTGAACATATCTGAACCTTGTCATGCCACTAGGGTTATCCGCACCTGTAACAAAGTGGGAGCCTCCATCAAGCCAAGTCTCAATCCAGTCTTCGATATTACTCCTAAAGCTGGAATACCAATGATCTAGTATATCTTCTGTTGGATTGACAAAGAGATGATCTAAATCCTCAGATTTTATGTTTCTTCCTCTATTTCCCATTGATTTAGAGGCCTCTTCAACGAATAGTGACCGTTTCATTAAACCCCTTATTACCGTTGACGAGGCGTACTGGCCTCCAAGCCTGACAGACAACCGGTTTCTGGCATTCAAGAACTCATCAACATCTCCTTGCATACCCACCTCGATGGCGTCTGTTCCTCTCTGTAACCTCCAAGCAGTACGGATTGCCTCTTCCCTGAGTAAAATTCCATCCTCTTCACTAATTTGCTCTCCACCGGGATTCTCACTCACCAAGCCAAGCCATGGAGATACAATAGAAGATAGAAACGAGTCGATTGTTGATATTGGAGCATCTTCTATCAAGGAGAGAAGCATTTCAATATCTCCTTGCTCTGAAATTCGAGCATCATGAAACCCGTGGATGTCTCCTTTTTTGGGTGGAGATGCTCGCAATCTGGATATCAATTTTCTAATTCTACCCTTTAATTCTGATGCAGCCTTTTTTGTAAATGTTATAGCAACGGTCTCGGTTGGTAGCAATCCCTGCCAATTTTTTATTTCTGTTCGCTCTCTAGCCGGACAGCGTAGTGCGCCCAAACCTTTCAAAGGTATTTTGGCAGCAGGTGGCAAGAGTCTCGTCGCCCTTTGATTATGTGATAGGATATGCTGAACATAACGGTGAGCCATTACTGTAGTCTTTCCTGTTCCTGCTCCTGCATCTAATGCGATGTGCCTATCTATATCAAGTCCGAGCCTTTGAGAGTTGTTGAAATTCATTACCAACCACCTCTATCGGATAGCCTACAAGTCTCTAATGTGTTGCAATTACAAGGTATCTTTCCTGCCTCTGCGTTTTCAATTACTCTAAGAGCGGTTGTGATTCGTTCTCTCATCCAAGCCCTAAATGGGTTTGATTTTGGTGACTCATTCTCACCAGGTCGTCTAAACTGGTCCACTAGATATTGAGAAGGCAAACCGATGGATTTGTCTCTTAAAATATCTACAAAATCAGGATCGATTTCAACCCATGGATTGGTCTTGGAACCAACCTGTGTAACTCCCACTCCAATAACTCTATGACCTGGATTTCCAATTTCCCAAGCCCTTGCATAAAGTGCTAATTGCAACTCATCGAATAGCCCCTTTAAATGTCGTTTATCCTTATCATCGTCCTTCGTTCCATCCATTGATTTGATGTCTCTGATAATGACAAGTTTGCTCGTTGGAGGAGTCTGTCCTAAATCGATGTCGAGAGGTATTAGTTCTGCTTCTTTGCAGTAATCATAATCTACAATCACTTGATCGACCCTATCAATAAAACCAGTTAAATTGAATGATTTCTCTTTTGTATTAAATTCGGGCGACGGTGGTAGTTCTATTTTGACATATTTTCTGCTTCCATCACTTAACTCCCACTCGCTCGCAATTGGTGCACACCCGGTTAATTGATAATCAGATTCAATCATTCTCCCCAATCTGCCACCCATGGGAATTGAGGATGCACCATCTAACCATTCGTTCCACAATTTTGGTGAAACTCCTATCATATCACGACACCTATGTGCGGAAATTCCGTCTAGCCTCTTCATCCACGGAGCTTTTTCGATTAAACTGCCCAAGGCAACAGTCCACGCATCTTCGATGTTTTTTAATGGTCCCTCAATAAGACTTGACGGATTTGTAACGGGCTTTGCAGTATCTACGCCATGAGCTCTAAGTATGGCCTCTTCGACCTGGTGCACTATATTTCCTCTAGCATTTGACGCCAAATCTTCCGTTATATTTTCATCAATTTTTAATTTAAGATGATTGTCAAACCACGCTTTTCTAGGACAGAACAACCAAGCCTGTAACCTACTTTGGGACCAAACCTTTGGCAGATTTAATTTGACACCGGAAATACCAATCCTATCATCCAATTTACCAATACCCGTCGACGGTGGTAATATCGGGCGAGGGTCTTGCCCTAGCACTCTCTTCTTCTCAATTATTTGACCCAAATGAGGCCATGTTTGTGATGTCCTAGCGGTGGGTATTACCTTATTGTTAGGAATTAATGTATAATCATGCGATCTAATCATTTGGCTTGCTTTTGAGAATGGAAATAACTCTCCCTCCTTGAATGAGGAGATTTCAACTCTACGCTTGTATTGATCATTTACTATATCGGTCCTAGCTGCTTGGAGTATCGTGTCTTTACTAAGAGGTGGAGAGGTTATTTCTCTATTTTCTATTATGGCTAAACCAGACCTCTGTGAGATGTCTCTTGGCAAACTTCCGCTTCTCGAGGTTTTTACCCCGGACGGTAACATTTCCATTGAACTCACATTATGCATTAATCGCAACCCGATTTCGGGGATAGTTTTCCAAACCCACACCCGATTTGGATTGTCAGAATGCCAAGAATCAGGTCGGATAAATGGAGGGGGGTTTTCGAATTCAATACCGTTATTTTCTGTTTGAATTAAGGTAAACCATTCTTCAAGAGGGCCTGACTTTTCAACTCCTTCTTCAAGGCTTGAATCCAATATTATCACGTCATCAGCACAGTTGATAATATGTCTTAAATGGTGTCTACCTTGCCTTAATCTTTCGTCTGGCCGATTAATCCCCAACCTAATCCTAGCAGGCTCATCTAACCATGGAACTTGAGGTGGTTTCATTGACCAGAACTGAGAAACTAAACGACCCAGAATAACTGTTTTACTGGTCACTCCAAGAGCCTGTTCTGGACTCAATATTTTCAGGTTGTTGTCCGTACCTCTCCGGGATGGAATCTTCGTTCTCTTTGCAATATTTTGTAACATATCAAAGAAGTCGTCGTCATCGAAATTAGATTCTAGATGCTTCCTTAACTTTGTAATTGATTCTACGAAATATTGTATACCTGGTATGGAGTTTGATTCCGATGTATCCTTTTTAGATAATGAATCAAAATCTATCTGCTCGAGTAGTGAATTAAACCAGGATATTGGATTCAATTTCGCATCGGGTAATGGTAACTCTTTGCCGCTAATACATCCTATGCAAGTTTTGAGAGCAAACTGTTTGTCATTATCTGATAGAATAGGGCTCATCCACCTCGCAATAGATGCAATCCACCATTGGCTCTCTTCAAGGGCTTTTGACCCTTTTTCGTCATCTGAGAAACGAGGCTTTGCTTGAGCGAGAGTGCCGAGCCATCGGCCTAGAGCTCCTTTTCCACCCAATACGTGGAAACTCCTTGCTATTTCAGATAATACATCGGGATGTAGTTGTGGAGACCATTGCTCGTTTTCAGGATGTATTTTGTCAAATATTTGCCATCGCATAGGTAATCCAATTTGTTCTGAAATATCCTTAAGTTTTGTCAATGACCATGCTTCTTCTCCCCTAGATATCTCAATGATCGAAAGTAGTCGAGAAACTGCTGGCGTTGATAGTAAATTATGCGATCCTCCTCTTTGCCTTATTCCTAATTGTCTAAAATAAGGCCGCAATTTTTTCTTTAAACCATCTGGATCTCCATCAACAATCAGCAAATCATGATCGATATTTGCAATAAGTTCTCCAATTGCAGAGTAGTAGTGAGCGTTAGATTCTAACATTATATGATGTATATCGCTGTTAGAGTTAGGAGATTTCCAGTTAGAATAGTTGCTTGGTGCCCAAACATTGTGCTTTGGGACCCATCTAGGAATTTCTGAATCCTTACGGATTGTCTGAATGTCTTCAATATATTCTCCATGAAATCCCAGTCTATGGGAGCCTGGATGAACTAATTGGTGTAAGTTAACCATCTTACTTATCTTGTTTAATATTCCAAGCTCTATCTCTGAAAGGTTACTGGAATGATCCATCATTATTATGCCTGAGATGTCGCGAAGAGTGAATGGAATATCTGGTGAATTACTCAAGCTTTCGTAAACGATACGATTTTTTCTTGCGGGATGAGTCATGCCCAATTTGTGTTCCAGATTTTTTATTACCTTGTCACAAGCCATTGCACCAGGGTCTTCTTCCCATTTATGAGGATTAACTAATGAAATTATATTGCGATGTAATGATAGGATTCTGGTAGATTTTGAGCGGTTCCAAACATGACTTGGATTGGGTTGAATTAACGGAAATCCGAAGTTCTCAGCGCTTGATTGCAAGGCTCTGTGTGTAAGTTCGAATGTCACGCCATCATCTTCCATGACAGAAGGAAGTCTCAAATCAATATGCAGAGTAGATATTAATCTCTGAATTGTTACATGATGAGATGAGTCTACAATACCACTTTTTATTTTCGAGTGTAACTTTTCTATTCCCTGTTTTCTAGCATCTTCTGTTGGATAGATTACCATTATACGGTGGCCAGATAAAATGCCGTCAATGAGCCAATCTGGGATACCAAGTCCCGGCTCAATGGATTCCATTGACAATACTGGGTTTGCCAACGTTCCTTCAATATGCATATTTTTCACCCACGTATGGATTATGACAAATGTGGGGGTTCATTAACCCACGCTAGATGCTCTGAAGGCAATCATTGAAAATATATACGTTATAACAGGAAATATGCGAGTAAAGATTTGGGCTGTTTTAATTTTGTTCATTTTTTCTAGCATCCCACTTGGAAGTGCGGGTGAACCCCAGAAACTGGATAACGTAGGAGCAGTTTTTGGAGGAGTTCACGTAAACGCAAATGAATCTGGAAACTTATCTCTAACCTCTAGCGAAATGCCTGCCATTGTTGAAGACTACACTGCTACATGGTGTACAAATTGTATCGACGTTGAGCAAGCGCTGAATGACGTCGAAGAGACAAATGACTTGCAACAATACCATTTTCACAGATTTATAGGCGAATCAGAGGATCCTTTAGGGTCGGAAGAAGGTGATTTGAGATGGGAAGAGAGATACCAATTTCGACAACCTCCGACAGTTGTCTTCAATGGAACAATAAAGCAGGTTGGAAGTGTTCCTGCCAGCGAAAGTTTGCAAACCGATTACAATGAAAATCTGGATAACCCTCTGCAAATTGGAGTGGAGAGTAGTTCTCTAATATATTCAGTTGGAGGAGTTGATACGAATCCTGTAATATCTTGGAATCTTGTTATAGATTCAGAAACTCTACCCGATAATAGCACTGTAAAGTCAATGATTTGGGTGGTCGAAAATCTAGCATACTTCCCTGATGGAACGAATGGAAAGGAGTATTATCACAAGAGTGTTCGTATGGTCATCGATCTAGGCTTATCCCTATCAGGGACAACAGAAATAACTCTTCCTGAGGCGTTTGACGGAGATGACCTGCAGTTGCATCTTTTACACGAAGTTATCCTACCGGCGCCGGAAACCACACCTATTGTCGAGGATGATAATGATGGTGATTCCGAAAATGAAGAAGATGCTATGCCGGGATTAGGAGTATTACCTATACTGGGCGCAATAGGAATATCTGCACTTACAAAGAAGAAAAGGCATGTATGATTTTATCTACATCCTCGTCAGTTATGTGGAGATGAATTGCAACACGAACCCTGTTGTATGGTAAATCAAACAAATCCACACCATGTTTTGCTAATGATGATACGACCTCACTGGCTGGAATATTACAATTAACATAAACTAGATTAGATTGTACAGCCTCTAAATCAACACTAAACTTTTCTAGTGAGTTGATTGATTCTGCTACCTTCCTAGCTCTGATGTGATCCTCAGAAAGGCGTTCAACATGATTGTCTAGAGCAAAAAGAGCACCTGAGGCGATTATTCCCGCTTGTCTCCAGCCTCCCCCAAACATTTTTCTCCATCGGTGTGCTTTGTTGATAAATTTTTGAGAACCTACTAGAACGGAGCCAACCGGAGCACCAAGTCCCTTCGAGAAACAAATTGACACAGAATCATAATCCCTACACATTCGTTTTACATCAACTCCTGTGGCGATAGCTGCATTAAATATTCTAGCACCATCAATATGAGTTGCGCATCCATTTGCTTTAGCAACGGCTGCGATTTCGTCAAGTGTTTTTTGTTCGTAGCAGGCGCCTCCTCCAAGGTTTGAAGTGTTTTCAACACATACAAGAGTCCCATCAGGGTAATGCGACCCAGAGCCCTCGGCTTTTCGAATTGCTTTCTTTACCTGTTCACCTGTCATAAGTCCCCCTTTACCTTCGACCAGAGAAATTGATGCGCCGCAGAGCGCAGCATAACCTCCACCTTCGTACTTGTAGATGTGGGCAGTTTTGTCGCAGATAATTTCATCCCCCGGATTAGTATGAGTCCTCAAAGCAATGGCATTCGCCATTGTTCCACTGGCGACAAAAAGAGCCGCTTCTTTACCGAACATCTCTGCGACTCGATTCTGCAACTCAATTACAGTTGGATCATCACCTAGAACATCATCACCTACTGGTGCCTTTTCCATGACCGTTCGCATTGCGGATGTAGGTTGAGTAACCGTGTCACTACGGACATCAACACGATCCGATAGATATTCTCGCATGGACAACCCAGTTCGTTTTCACTCAAAGCAGTTTCAGGTCGCTGGTTATTGCGTCAACCGCTGATCGTGGTGATGGCCCAATGCCAAGCACAGTTACCGTGCCTGGAGGTATCTCGGTGTGTCCAGCATCCTTCACTAGATCACATACGAGACCACCTTCCAAGGCCTTTGCATATAGTCGTCGTAAGTGTGGCTCATCATCAGCACGAACTACTATTTTTCTCGCACCAACGTTGTTCCACCTTTCATACAGCCTTGCTGTTTTTTTCTTGGCTTTCATAGCACAGTTTACAGCGGCATGGGAGCATTGTGCAGCAAGTTTACCTTTTGAGAGTTTCAAATCATCTCGGGTCACAATGACCATTGTAACTTCATTAAGAGGAGATGCCATCTGCCTCACCAATGAAGTGTTGTGATTCTGATAATAATTGATCTTCAGTAATTAGGTTAGCAAGCCAAGGGCCAATCCAAAATGCTGAAACTACGCTTGCCAGAGCATGGACCACGTCAAATGGTAGTCCATTTAGAATGTAAATTCCAAAATCTTGTAATGACATCCCGCTCGTGTAAATTGATAGAGAAACCCACCAATCGAAAAGCACTGATGCCAAAATTGAGGTGACTACTATACGTCTCATTTCCAATTTGCTATCTATTATCAGATTAAGCCTAGAACCCGCAAAAGCAACAGCTGCCCAACCGCTTGCTTGGAACAGAGTCCACCATCCATGTGATAATACGACATTGGAAAGTAGAGTTGTAATGATTGCAAAGGCCATTCCACGTCTAGCACCAAGGCATGCTCCAACAACAAGACACATCAGGGTAACAGGCTGAACATTCGGGAATGGCTCAAGCAAGATTCTACTTGCTGCAGCTGCTAATGTAATACTAACAAGAATCAGGACATCTTTCTTAGTGGATTTTTTTGGCTGGCATAGTAATACAAAACAAGTTGCGATTAATATTACATTTAGAGTAAGGAACTCAAAAGGTGCAAGAGAAGGCCCATGTGTTCCAGATGTTAGCACCATGAATCAATCTGATGAGGTCCTAGGCTTGAACTCTACGCAAGTGACCATCTAACAACAGAGCCTTCATCTAACTCTGCTAGCGAAATTCCGACATTCGACCTAGTGCCGTCGACAGTAAATTCCCATCCACTACCAGTAATACCGTCAAATGATGTAATCCATACGCCGATATCAGTAGTTTCATACTCTACACTTACACCAAGGTTTGATGCTGCAATATCTGTTAATTCCTCAACGGTATTGTATCCTTCATATCCTCCATCGACAACAGTTCTATTTTGTAATTCGATTACTAAAACCTGAGTCCCCTGCCAATCATTTGGCCAATCATCATCCCAGTCTTCATTTGAGGACTGTAATTCAGATACCCCTTTTGACCAAATGGTAGATACCTCTGGCAAAGTTACAATTGCTACTACTAGAAGTGTAAGAAGACCACATCTGACTACCGCTACTTGATTGGATTTTAATTGCAAAGAAAATGTTACAAGAATAAGTATCAATATCAGTAATAGTGCATAATCAATATCAATTGGACTTTTATCATGTGTTTGATTGGAAATACTATTTGTTGCATAGTTCCCTACGGTTACCATTAGAATTCCATTATCATCTCCAAAAGCCATGGAACCATCGTCCGAAAAACCAGGCCCTGCGGTTTTGAATGTGTTATATTTGGTATCATAAGTTGTTAGGTTTTCTCCAGGAACCCCATAAGACCAGCCCCCTTCTAGTGTATTACTGGAAAACCAAATTCTGTCAATTTGCCCCGGGACGTACTGTCTAACGATTTCCCCATTAGTCCTATAATTTGTCCTTCCTACAACTGAACATGTTTCATCACACTGCATTTTTATTACATCATTTAATGTACCCAAATAGACATTATCTCCAACAAGAATTGGGATTGCTGGTGATGGTCCCTCAGTAGAGATTAATTCTTCATCAACGAAGATGCTTGATGAACCTTGCGACTGAAGATGAACTAGGATGCCGGCTGGCGTCTCAAGGGGTGCATGTCTTATTTTCCCTTCTCCAATTTTTTGACTTGTAATTATTCCATCCTTAGAAATATGGTTCAAAACTCCGCCCTCATCGCCTATCAAGTAGCCGTCTTCGGTCACTGTAATGCCATTGCGCCAGCCAGTTTGCGATAGTTCAACCCTCAATGTTTCAGATCCATCTGCAAGGCAAAATCTGGATAGGCCCTTGTTTGTTGGAACTACGATCTCATCAGAATCAAGAGCCATCGCACCTGTTATTCCATAATTTACTACTTCAGTTTGCGATTGCCAAATCAGATTGCCTGTTGTGAAGTCTAGGGCTGTTACTCTTCCATCGGTCCAGCCAACAATAACCATATTATCCCAACTTCCGCAATCTCCACTATCAGATTGGACAAAAACCAACGGACTCAAATCATGATTTGTTGAGAAATCATTTGTATACCTCCAGTTCTCTTCACCTGTTTGTAAATCAAAACTGTATACTTTTGGCCTATCCTCTCCAGTCCAAAAATCGGATGTTCTTACAATCACTGAATCTCCGATTATGATTGGCTTAGTAGAAATAAATCCGTTATCCAAATCTAGTTCCCAATAATGATTCTTGGTATCATGGTCAGCAATAGAATTTTGCGGAATAAGAATACAAAATAATATTGCAATGGACAATAATAGAATACGCTTCATTCAGAATGCCTCATTATCGTTTCTCTCAATAAGGCGCTTACCGTTTTACCATCCGCACTACCGCCACATTTCTGCATGACAACTCCCATTAGCGGACCCATGGCTCCCATTCCTCTTTCCTTGACAAAGTCGATTCTCTCCTCAACTACTTTCTCAACAATTGTGAGTAAGTCCTCAGCTGCTGCTGGTTTGTATCCCATCTTTTGAGCCCATGCTGATATCTCATCCAAACTAGGATTTTTTCCTTTGAAGTGTTCAAGACTGAAACTGATTCCTTCTTTAGTAATGTGACCTTCCTCTTTGGCTGTAAGGATTAATGCCATTAGCCCATAATTTGCTTGGTTTTCTAAAACCATAGTTGCCCATGCCTTGGGTGGTAAACCATTCGAATGAGCAATGAAATGGTCATCCAATTCACGAGATACTAACTGACCGATTTGGTCTTCGCTTAGTTCATACCCTCGTAACCTATCCAACCTCTCATCGCGTGTCATTGGTAAATTTTGTAATACTTTTGTCCACCTTTCGCTTGATATAGTGAGTGTTGGAATGTCTGTCTCAGGATACATTCTCGCCCCGCCTGGCAATGGGCGCATAGGAGTCGTCGTTCCATCCTCTGGTGACCCCTTTTTTATCACGACATTTCTAACTTCTTGGGGTATTCTTTCAAAAGCCAATCTTGCCCTATTAAGGACACTTTCCAATGCCAATCTTGCTTGCCATTCAGGAGCAAGACAAAGGACGAATGCATCGGTATTGGACAGTAACTTCCTTACTGAATCTACACAATATTGATCGATGCCATAGGCTGGAAGCTCATCGGAGTGATAAACTCCAGCTACTCCTGCTAATTTAGCTGCACCTGCTAATTCTCTACCCAGTCTTGGTAATTGGGAATTGTCTGCGTCAAATCCCTTTTTACCAATAAGGCCGTTAAACCCGGGAAGTGGTAATGCCAACATAACTGACCCTGATTCTAAACCTTCTGTTATTCTCTTGGAATCACACATACCAAATGAAGCAGAAACATCGGTCAAATCTAATGTTAATAATTCTGAAACCTCATCTTTAATCGATATAGATTCAATATCTCTATCAGAGGAAAGTTTTGGTAGGTTATTTTTCTCTCTCAACCTGTTAGCCAAACGGTAA
>CETL01026187.1_pt1 | contig 15582 bp, 17 predicted proteins | sample 356371 | NCBI WGS metagenome assembly CETL01 (sample SAMEA2622518, study PRJEB7988) | marine metagenome | biome: marine biome (ENVO:00000447); feature: surface water layer (ENVO:00002042); material: "saline water (ENVO:00002010), including plankton (ENVO:xxxxxxxx)" | depth 5 m | reverse complement strand
AATTTAAAATGAAAGGAATCATTTTAGCAGGAGGAGCTGGTACTAGACTATATCCAACTACAAACATTATAAGTAAGCAATTACTGCCAATATATAATAAGCCGATGATATATTATCCTTTATCTACTTTAATGTTATCAGGAATTAAAGAAATATTAATTATTTCAACACCACAAGATATAAATAAATTTAAGGATTTACTTGGCAATGGAGAAAATTTTGGAATTAGCTTATCATATGATATACAAGAAAAACCAAATGGTATTGCCGAGGCAATATCAATAGGTGAACAATTCATTGCGGATGATGATGTATGTTTAATTTTAGGTGATAATGTTTTTTATGGAAAAAATTTGCCAAGAATTTTAAAAAGAGCAACAGATGAAGTTAAAGAAAATAATTTTTCATTAATCTTTGGTTATAGAGTAAAGGATCCAGAAAGATATGGAGTTATCGAGTTTAATGATAATAAAGAAGTTGTAAGTATTGAAGAAAAACCATTTGAACCAAAATCAAATTATGCTGCTGTTGGTTTATATTTTTATAAAAATTATATTGTTGATTTAATAAAGGATTTAAAACCTTCAAAAAGGGGTGAGTTAGAAATTACAGATTTAAATATTAAAGTTTTAAAAAATAATAAATTAAAAACTGAAATATTAGATTCTGTTTTTTGGCTTGATACAGGAACTCATGATGCTTTAGTTGAAGCTTCTAATTTTATTAAAACTGTAGAAAATAGAGAAGGTAAAAAAGTTTCTTGTTTAGAAGAAATTGCATATAAATACAATTATATTAATGATGAACAATTAAAGAAAATAATTTTAAAATATAATAATGAATATGGCAATTATTTAAAAAAAATAGTAAAGTGATTAAAATAGCTAAGACAAATATTGAAGATGTTCTTTTAATACAACCGCAAATACATCACGATAATAGAGGTTATTTTTTTGAATCATACAATGAAAAAGAATTAATTGACAAAGGAATAAATATTGATTTTATCCAAGATAATGAATCCAAATCTAGTTTTGGTATTTTGAGAGGCATCCATTTCCAAAAACCGCCATTTGAACAATCTAAGTTAGTAAGAGTTATCAAAGGTAGAATACAAGATATAGCAGTAGATTTAAGGCCGACTTCAAAGACTTATAAAAGTTATGTTTCTGTAGTTCTAGATGATAAAAATAAAAATCAAATATTGATTCCTAAAGGTTTTGGTCATGGTTTTTTGACTCTTAGTAAAACTGCTGTCATTTCTTATAAAGTTGATTGTCATTATAATAAAAATTTTGATACTGGAGTTAACTACAAAGACCCAAAATTAAAAATTAAATGGGATTTAGAAGACAAAGAAATACTTGTTTCAAATAAAGACCAAAACCTCCCGTTTATATAAATTATGAACATTCCTTATTATGAATGCAATAGTAGTGGCAATACTTTCATAATTTTATATCCATTTAATACATCGAAAATTTTATCACCAAAATTCATTCAAGAAATATGTCAAAGCTATAGTTCTGAAAAAGTTGATGGTTTAATACTTATAAGAAATAAAAATAAATTATTTTCAATAGATTACTATAATAATGATGGTTCATGGGAGACTTTTTGTTTAAATGGTACAATCTGTAGTTCACAAATTTTATTAGAAAATAATATTAATATAAAAAAAATTATAACGGGTTCAGGAGAATGTGGTATTGATTTTTTAAAAAATAATAAAATTAAGATTGAATTAAATAACCCATATGCGATGAAATTTAATAAAAATAGATTGAAATGGGAAAATTCTAATCTTTTTTTTGAAACATATTTCATTGAAAATTTTCAATGTTTTTATATTCATTCAGGTGCCAAACATATTGTAATAAAATCCAATGATGATATATTATTTAACAGTAAAGAATTACTTGAAAAAAAACTTAAGAAAATTAGATATAATAAGTTATTTTTACCTGATGGTGTAAATGTTAATATTTATAAAATTATTAATAATAATACTATTCAAGTTAAAACCTATGAAAAAGGTGTTGAATCAATGATGAAATCTTGTTCTTCAGGTAGTTTAGCTTGCGCTTTTCATCATTATCATAATTTTAAATATAAAGATATAAAAATTATTAATGATGGAGGTGAATCAGAAATTATTTTTAAAAGTAATAAAAGCGTATTTATATCTAGAGGTAATATAAAATATAAGGGTGAGTTAAGCATATGATATTAAAAGATATTTTAGAAACAGTTGGTAATACTCCAATAGTAAAGCTCAATAAAATTGGAAATAGTTTAAAGTGTAATTTGTTTGTTAAATGTGAATTTTTTAATCCTGGAGGTTCAATTAAGGATAGAATTGGAAAGCAAATGATTGAAATCGCAGAAAAAGAAGGTAAAATTAAACCTGGAGATACTTTAATTGAACCTACATCAGGTAATACTGGAATTGGATTAGCTTTAGCTGCTGCAGTAAAAGGCTATAAAATGATAATAACAATGCCAGAAAAAATGAGTAAAGAAAAGGAAGTTGTATTGAGTGCTCTTGGTGCAACCATTTATAGAACTCCAACTGAAGCAGCATGGGATGACCCTGAAAGTCATATTGAGCTAGCCAAAAGATTAAATAAAGAAATTAAAGATTCACACATACTTAATCAATATTCAAATTTAAATAATCCAGACGCACATTATAAGTACACAGCTGAAGAAATATTAAATGAGTTTGATAATAATCTAGATATGATTGTAATGGGAGTTGGTACTGGAGGAACAATTACAGGAATTGCGAAAAAGATAAAAGAAAAATCTCGTAAAACAAAAATTATTGGTGTAGACCCTTATGGTTCAATACTTGGAGGGGGGGATGAAGTTTTTTCTTATAAAGTTGAAGGAATTGGTTATGATTTTTTTCCAGATGTTCTAGATAATAAACTAGTTGATCAGTATATTAAAATAAATGATAAAAATTCTTTTGAATTATCTAGAAGATTAATCAAGGAAGAAGGCCTCCTAGTAGGTGGATCTTCAGGTGGTGCTGTATGGGCCGCTATGCAATGTGCAAAAGATTTAGATAGCCATCAAAATTGCTTAATTATTTTGCCAGATTCAATAAGAAATTATTTGTCAAAGTTTGTTAATAACGATTGGATGAATAAACATCATTTGATTTAATATTAATTAGAATGTTTGATTTATTATTATTCTTCTTGTATGTAAATATCTACTTATATACATTTGTTTTATTATTATTTATAATCGGTTTACTTAGAAATTTTTTTTCAAAAGATAATGTTTTATCCAATGACATCGATTCAGTATCCGTAATAGTTTGTGTAAAAAATGAAGAATTAGTAATACATAGTCTTTTACGTGATTTAAAGAAACAAAAATTTAAAGGTGAATTAGAATTTATAATAGTTGATGATAATTCTAATGATGATAGCAAAAAAATTATTAATCAATTTGTATCTACTGATAGCCGATTTAAATATGTCTCCTCAGATTTAGGATCTAAAAGTTTATCTTTTAAAAAGAAAGCTCTTGATGCAGGCATTAAAGTTTCAAAAAATAATTATTTAATTTTTACAGATTCAGGCTGTTCATTAAATAAAAATTGGATTCAATCAATCATGAGTAATTATTCTAATGATGTTAATTTTGTTGTTGGTTTATCTTTTGTTAATTCAAGTTCAAATTTAGTTTCTAAATTTCAAAAAATTGATTTGCTTATGCTTATGATTTCAACACTAAGTTCATTTAATCTTAATTATCCATTAGCTTCTACGGGGCAAAACATATCATATAAAAAAAACTTATTTAAATCAGTTAATGGTTTTTCTAAAATTTCTAATTTACTAATGGGAGATGATAGTATTTTTATGCATCTTTGTTTAAAATATAATAAGGCTAAAGTTGTAGTCTCAAGTTCTCCTGATTCGTTTGTGAATTCTAAAATTATTTTTAAGTGGAAAGATTTTTTCTTTCAAAGATTGAGATGGGCTGGAGATGGTACTGAAATGTGGAAATTTAATAAGCCTTTTTTTATAATAATGTTAGCAACTTTTTTTTCAAATTTATTTTTTCTAATTTCACCTTTTGTTTATTATAATTCAATGAAATTCTTAATAATAATATTTTGTTTAAAATTTATTTTAGAGTTTACTATTTATTGCTTAGGTGTATTTTTGTTTAATTCTAGATTTGTTTTTTTAGATTTCATCTTTTGGTTTATAATTCAAATTCCATATGTTGTATTGGTTGTTATTATGTCGCCATTTTCTAGAAGATTAGGTTGGAGATAGATATGTTTATATTAGTAATCATATTAGTCATTTATTGTTTTTTTATTATTTGGTTACTTGAAGGTTATAAATTTATTATAAAAGATTTTAACAAAAGTCAAAAATATAGTCCTTTTGTAACTGTACTGATTGCTGCTCGAAATGAAGAAAAAAATTTAGATAAATTATTATTTTCTTTAAATAATCAAGAATATCCTAAAAACTTATTTGAAATTGTTATTGTAAATGATAGATCAAATGATAATTCGAAAAGAATTCTTGATAGTTATATAGATATAATTAGCAATCTAAAAATTATTAATATAGACCGTTGTCCTCCCGTTTGGGCTGGTAAAAAATGGGCATTACACAATGGTATAAAGCAAAGTAAGGGAAAACTTATTTTACAGACAGATGCAGATTGTTTTATGTCTAAAAACTGGATTGAAAGTATGGTCGCTCCATTTGAGGATGGCTCTGTAGGCTTTGTATCGAGCTTAACCCCATTAATTAATAAGAGAAATAATATTTTTAATAATCTATTTATGATGGATAGTATTGCACAAGATATATTTAGTGGATATTCTATTGGTAAAGATTTAATTCTATCTTGTAATGCAAGAAGTATAGCATATAGAAAATCATATTTTTTAGAAATGAAGGGGTATCATCAAATAAAAAATATAATATCTGGAGATGATGATTTAGTTTTACATAAAATAGTTCATTATATTGGATGTAGAGTTAAATTTATTTCTAATAAAAAATCTATGGTGTTTTCTGAATCTCCAAATACTTTAAAAGAATTTATCAATCAGAGATCTAGATATGCATCTAAAGGATTTCATTATTATAAATTGCAATTTATTAGTAAAGAAATGAAAATTATTTTACCATTCTTATTTTTAGTTAACTTAATTTGTTGTTATTTAATAATGAAATTTTGCAAAACAGGATTACCTATTTATTTAATAGCTTTATCATTTAAAATTATTCCAGATTATTTTATGATTCATCCTATTTATTTAAAAAATAATTTAAAATGGGACTGGCTGAGTTTTATTGTTTTATCTATAATACACCCAATCTATATTGTTATTTTTGCCATAATAGGTCCATTATATAGGTACGAATGGAAATAAAAAAAAATATATTAAACGCTTTATTTTTTTTAAGTATTACTTTTGGCTATGAAAAACTTGATTACAAAATTAAATATTTAGGTTTATATGTAGCTGATTGTAAGATTAAAAATAATAAAATTATACACGATGATGAATTGGTTGATGAGATAATTTTTAATGTTGAAACAAGAAAATTTTTTGATATTATTTTCCCAATCAATAATGAATATAGAATTATTTTAGATAAAAATAATCAAATTTTACAGTTTTCTAAGAATACAAATCAACCTGGTGTGTATAATAATTTGATAACAAAAAAAATAAATAATAAAATTTATTATAGTGATTCAAATTTTGAAATTAAGAAAGAATACTTCAATATTTTTAGTTTTTTACATTTTATTATGAATAGTGATATTATACCTTCGAATTTAATTATAGAAAGGGAAGGAATCATTTATGATGCATATATAAAATATAATATAACAGATTCTGTTTATGAATTAGATTTAGTATTTAAAAATTATAATAATCCTATAATAGATAAAACAGATGTATTTACTTGGGCTTTATTTATGAAAGATGCAAAACGTAAGTTTTATATAAATGAAAATAAAATTATTACTAAATGTGTATTTAGAAAAGGATTAATAACTGTAACAGCTGATTTAAAATAAAAAAGCTCCCTAGGGAGCTTTTTTATATTCCGACGATTTTTTAAACTATTTTTTCTTCCACCAGGTCACAACAAGAACCAGAGCGACTAAACCAGCTAGTCCACCTTGGTTGATATTGTTCATTAGCCTACCAATACCACCAATAACACCAAAATAATCATCATAGAGTATTCCCGAAACTATTCCAAATACTATTAGTGCTTTAAGTAGATCAGTAAATTCATTTAACCAAGTAGTGACATTTGTTATTGCTTTTTTCATTTTAACTCCTATTTAAGATTGTAAGTTTGTCTATGGGCAATATAAATATTGCCCATAAACATTTTCTTACAGTGATTGATTAGTCCATAAATGAAACAAAAACAACAAGAGCTAAAAGCCCTGCTAATCCACCACCAATGAATGTTCCGATAAGATTCATAACACCACCTATTGCATTTGGTAGACCTGTTGGCCACAGGATACCTGCAAAAACAAAGAACACAATAACTGTCTTTAACAATCCAACGATTCCACCTAACCAACCGTTTACATTTGATAAAGCTGATTTCATTGTTATTCTCCTTAACTTATTTTTGTTAATCCAAGGAACTCATTTAGTCCTAGGATTTATATCTCAATATGAGATTACTAGTTAAGTATTGTAATACATTAAAAATACTCAACTAGATACTAACTTATTAAAAATAATGCATTCATGTCAATATTTTATTTAAAGTATTACTTTAAGTAAGTTGAAGTTTATTTACTAAATTGAAAATTACTGTATAATGATTAAACTATTTTTTTTTATATTAAAAAGTTAATTTAGATTAAATAAAATTATAATATGAAAGTAATATGTGCTGGTTGGGGTAGAACAGGTACGCGAAGTTTAAAATATGCTTTAGAGTATTTAAATTCTGAGCCTTCCTACCATATGCAAAATATATTATTAAATAAGAAAGATGCAATACTTTGGCATAACTTAATTTTTAATAAATCAGTATATAAAAATTTTGACTGGGAAACTATTTTCAGAGGCTATGGTGCTTGCTTAGATTTCCCAAGTTGTAATTATTATAAAGAGCTAATGGATTTTTATCCTGATGCTAAAGTTATACTTACTGTAAGGGATGATGATAGTTGGATTAAGAGCTGGAACGTTTTAAATAATAAAGTTTTAAAAAGTTTTGCATTTAGATTTCTTGCAAAGCTTCCTTATACTTCATTTAAATTACAAAAAGATATACATAATAAAATGATTTTAGGTAAAGATGGTGCATTTAAAGGTGCAAAAACAGATGAGGAAAGAAAAAATAATTTTAATAAATGGAATCAATCAGTTATTGATTATGTCCCATCAGAACGTTTATTAGTATATCAGGTTAAGGATGGTTGGGGGCCTCTATGTAAATTTTTACAAAAACCTGAACCATCACTGCCTTTTTTCTTTAAAAATAAAACAAAAAATATGGGACATATGTCCAGGTTTATAAATTTTGTACTAATTTTTATTATTATTACCATAGTATTAATGATATTAATATCAATTTTTTTTGGATTTAAGTATTTTGTATAATATCAATGATTAGTTGATTAAACTTCTTTTCGGATTTATTTGCATTAATCAAAACATCTTTATGGTTTATTTTTTCTTTTTTTAATCCTGCACCATAATTTGTTAAACAACAAATTATTATTGGTTCAATGTTTAGTTTTTTACACATTAAATACTCTGGGAATGTAGACATACCAACTGCATCTCCACCTAAATTAATTATTTCATCTATTTCACTTTTAGTTTCATATGTAGGTCCTATAGTATAGGTATAACAACCTTTATAAAGATTGTAGTTTTTTTTGAGTTTGTTATTAAGCTTAAAGTAGACGGGAATATTTTTACTTATAAATGAAAAATCTAGAAATTTTTCAACAATCATAAAATTTCCAAGTTCCCAATCTAATCTTAAACATCCACAAGAATTAGTAATTAAGATTTTATTTGGATTAAAAAAGTTAAAAATTTTTATAATAATTCCAACATCATCAAATGAATGACCTTCATAGTGATGAAATCTACCTTTTGCACACAAGACAGGAATATTATTTAAATATCCAAATACAAATTGACCAGCATGGCCTTCTACATTTGTTTTAGGAAAACCTGAAATTTGATTGTAATCTAAAATTTTAGTATTATCTAATTCATTGATAAAATTATCCAACCCTGACCCTAATACAATACATTTATGAGGCCTTATATCAACAATTTTTTTTATTTGATCTAAAATTTTATTCATTTGATGTTGCCAGTTGTCCACATGCTGCATCAATATCTTGTCCCTTACTCCAACGAATTAATACTCTGTAATTACTTTGAATTTCATTGAGCTTGGTAACAAATGTTTCTATATTTTTTGAGCGTTTATAATTTTTTTCAGTTTCGTTATATGGGATAATATTTATTTTGCAATGAATTTTTTTTAGTAAATTTGATAATTCTATTGCATTTTCAATACTATCATTCACCCCATTAATTAGGACATATTCAAACATTATCGGTCTATATTTTTGGTATTTATAATCTTTAATTGTATCTAGGATGTCTTCAATCGGCCATTTTTTATTAATAGGAATAAGCTTATCTCTATCTGAATTATTTGATGCATTTAAGGATATTGCTAATTTATATTTATGTTTTTCTAAAATAAATTGTTTCATAATTGGTAGTATACCTGAAGTAGAAATAGTTATTCTCTTGCTGCTTAAATTAAACCCACTGGGATCATTAATAATTTTACAAGCCTTAATTACATTAGCATAATTTAAAAAAGGTTCTCCCATACCCATAAAAACAATATTAGTTATTTTTTGCTTTCTTTCAGTTGATATTGAAATAAGTTGTTGAATAATTTCGCCGCAATTTAAATTTCTAATTATACCCATTTTACCAGTTGCACAGAAATCACAATCTACGCTGCAACCGATTTGAGAAGATATACATAAAGTATGCCTCCCACTGTCAATCATACTGACGGATTCAATTAACTTATGATCATTGGTTTTAAATAAATATTTTATAGTATCTTCATTTTTAGATTTTAATTTTTTTTCAATTTTCAAAGGATTTAGCTTATATTTTTGATCGATTATTATTTTCAAAGAGTCTGGAATATTACTCATTTTTGTAATATCATTTATCGATTTTTGATAAAGCCATTTGTAAAGCTGTTCACCATGAAACTTCGGAAATTTATTTTCTATACAAATAGCCGATAGTTCAGAAATATTTTTACCTACTATAATTGATTTGTTCATTTTAATGTTATTTTTTTATTTAATTAAAATATTTTATTAAATATATTAAATTTTATACTCATAATTATAAATAAAGGATTAAGGTCATTATGGATAATATAAAATCTTTAGAAAACTTAACAAAAGATAAGGAAAATTTTTATAATGAATTATCAAAAATAATTATCGGCCAGAAAGATGTAATTGAATATATATTTATAGCATTATTATGTAAAGGCCATATAATTTTAGAAGGTGTTCCCGGATTAGGTAAGACACTCATCATTAAAACCATATCGCAAATTTTAGACTTAAATTTTAATAGAATTCAATTTACGCCAGATCTTATGCCTTCAGATATAACCGGGTCTGAAATTATTAGACAAGATTCAAAATCAGGTGAAAGAGCATTTAAATTTATAAAAGGACCCATTTTTTCAAATATAATTCTTGCAGATGAAATAAATAGGACTCCACCTAAAACACAATCTGCACTGCTTGAAGCAATGCAAGAAAATCGTGTGACGATTGGTGGAGAAACTTATGATATTGATTCTCCTTTTTTTGTTATGGCAACTCAGAATCCAATAGAACAAGAAGGTACATATCCACTTCCAGAAGCCCAATTAGATAGATTTATGTTTAATATAATTATTACATATCCAAATTTAGAGGAAGAATTAGATATAGTAAGAAATAATACATCTATGGTTAACACTAATATTAAAAAAATAATTGATAAGAATAAATTAATTGAATATCAAAATTTAGTTTTAAACATACCAGTTTCAGATAATTTAATTGAATTTGCTGTAAATTTCGTTCAAAGTACGAGGCCTAATAAAACATCAGAGAAAATTACTAAAAAATACATCAATTGGGGAGCTGGACCTAGAGCAAGTTCGTATTTAATTATGGCTGCTAAAGCTAAATCAATTTTATCAGGTAAACCTACTCCTGATATGGATGATATGTTTTCTATATTAAAACCTGTTTTAAGACATAGAATTATACCAAATTTTAATGCAGAGGCAGAAGGTATTACATCTGATAACGTACTTGATAATTTATTAGAAAAGTATAAAAAATAATTTTGAATCCTGAATATCAAAAATATTTATCACCATCCGTAGTAAAAAAAATTGATAATCTATATTTAAGGGCAAAGCTTGTTGTCGAGGGTTTCATTATAGGTTTACATAAAAGTCCATATCATGGTTTCTCAGTAGAGTTTTCTGAGCATAGGCCATACGGATTTGGAGATGAAATTAAGCATATAGATTGGAAGTTGTTAGCGAAAACAGATAAGCTTTACATTAAACAATTTGAAGAAGAAACAAATTTAAAAACATATATTATTTTAGATAAAAGTTTATCAATGAGTTACGGCTCAAATAATAATATGATAAAATTTGATTATGCAAAGACTTTGAGTGCTTCATTAGCATATTTAATGATAAAGCAGCAAGATGCTGTTGGGTTGGCTACTTTTGATGAGGAAATTATTGATTATATACTTCCAAAATCAAAAACAGGTCATTTAAATTATTTGTTAAATGTATTGCATTCATCTAAAGTTAAAGGTGATACCAAAATATCTCCAATTTTGCATTCGCTTGCTGAATCAATTAAAAAAAGAGGATTAATTATTTTAATATCGGATTTATTAGATAATCCAAATGAAGTCATAAATGGTTTGCGTCATTTCAGACATAAAGGACATGAGGTTATTATTTTCCATATTTTAGATGATAATGAAATTAATTTTAATTTTACTGGAGTTACAAATTTTATTGATTCTGAAGATGGTACAAATATTAAGACAGATCCTCGCCAAATAAAAAAAGAATATATGAAAGCTGTTTCAGAATTTTGTGGAATTTATAAAAAAGAGTGTAGTAAAAATAATATTGATTATTTAAAAGTTAATACCAGCGAAACATTAGAAAAATCATTGATTGATTATTTAATTAAACGTTCAAAATTATCTTGACCCTATTATAGTTCAATCAAAGCTGGGATTATTATATCATCAACTTTTCTAATGTTTTTTCTCATTTTTCTTTTATACTCTTTTGTGCTAGGATTTGATGATTCATCATAATCCCCTGATAATCTATAGAAATCTTTTGCTTTTGAATACAAACTTTTTATGTCATCACATAAATTAATATATTCTTTTGTCAAACTCTCCGAATGTCTTGAACTATCACCCATGTAATCAATTATTTCATTATATTTAATGTCAGCTTTATGGTTGTAGCATGCTGCAAGATTAAAGGAGAATTCTGACAATAAATTCATTGGAGATGAAATATCTTCTTCTAATTGTAAAAATAAACCCTTACCATAATTTATTGCGCTTTCGCAATCATCATTATCCATATGTAGAAGAAATAGATTATACTTTTGTGATAAGCTTAAATTATTTAAGTCTAAACTATTGTATACTTCAAATGCAGAATCGATATTTTTTTGATTTCTTAAAAACATAATTTTCATCATTTTAAATTCAGTTTCTTCTTTTGAATTTTTAGCTAGATTAATTGCATCATTGATAAATTTAAAAGCATCTTCTAAATTATCTAAATTATAATGTATTAATGCTATTGTACTAAAACACTGCCCCTTTAAATTTTCATCAAAAATACTTGCAGTCTTTAAAAAATTAATAGCTTTTAGATTTTCTCCATTTTGTTCAGCTTCGACCCCGTAATTAAACCAATCAGTACCATACAAGGAAATAGCATCATGGACTGTTTTAATAAATACTTGATTTTTACCAGATCCGATTCTAAATGAACGTTCAAGTTTTGTATCTTTCAATTCAAGTGCTTTGAGGAACATTTCTCCTGCTTCATTAATACGTTTTTGAGGTCTATAAATGAATCTTCCAATATAATATGGTATATAAGAATTATCTGGCTCTTTTCCCATAGCCAATAATCCAAACTCTTCACCTTTTTCAAGATTTTTTTCAACTTTTACATATGTTTTGCATGAATTAAACTCCATACTTCTCGAAAATAAAGCTGCAGAAAGAAGTAGAATAATTAGCATTGAATATTTTGTAAAATTCATTTTTAGTCCTTAATTATTAGTTTGTTTACCTGTTAATTTAATGTTTTTTTTATTATATTTTGATATGGATTTTATTTTAAAGATTTGGTCTCTAACTATTGAAATTTCTCCTTTTTTATTGTTTGGTTTTTTATTTTCTGGAATTTTATCTATTTCATTATCAGTAGAAACCGTAACTAAATATTTAGGAAGTAAAAAATTAAAATCTATTTTTTTAGCTTCTTTTTTCGGTATACCATTACCTTTGTGTTCATGTGGTGTAATTCCTGTTTTCAGTTATTTGAAAAAGCATGGAGCTAGCAAAGCTTCTACCACATCTTTCTTGATATCTACACCTCAAACAGGCATTGATAGTATTTTAGTAACATATGGTTTGCTTGGACCAATATTTGCATTCTTTAGGCCTATCGTAGCATTTATTTCAGGTATTGTAGGCGGTGTATTAGTTTCAGTATTTGACCAAGATAACACTAATACTGATAAACCATTATCATGTATTACTGATTGCTGTGAAGATAAAGAGTCTAAATTTTGGAAAGTTTTTGATTATGGATTCATAAAATTACCACAGGATATTGCTACTCCACTTATTATAGGTATTGTTACAGCGGCATTCATTTTTTATTTGATTCCACCTGATTATTTTAATGGAATTGGTATGGGTATTACGGGTATGTTAATAATGTTATTTCTTGGTTTGCCAAGTTATGTTTGTGCAACAGCATCAATACCAATTGCGCTCGCTCTTCATTTAAAAGGTTTTTCTATGGGTTCTTTAATTGTTTTTTTGATGAGTGGACCAGCTACTAATATTGCAACAATTTCAGTTGCAATTAAACAAATTGGTAAAAGATCAACAATAATTTATGTTCTTACAATAATTATATGTTCTATTACATCAGGGTTATTATTTGATTTTATATTTCCTGATTTGACAGTGGAAAAATCGCTTTCTGCCTCAATGCATATGCTACCTCGTTCTGTAGAGGTTATATCAGGCTATGTTCTTGTTTTAATCTTATTAAACTCAATACGTTTAAATTATTTTTCTAAGTCTAACATTGTTGAAAATAAGTCCAATACAATCATTAAAATAAAAGGTATGAGTTGTAATAACTGTGTTGAATCCATAAAAAAAACAATCAAGAAAATTAAAGGTATTGAATTTTTAAATCTTGAACTTAAAAGTGGTAGGTTAGAGGTTATTTGTTCAAGTGAAGATTTGAATGAAATTAAAAAATCAATTGTAGATTTAGGATTTGAGGTACTTGAATGATTTCTTTTCTTAAAACAATTCTATTTATTTTCTCAGTTTTATCATTTGCTTTTTCTCAGTGAGCTATGTGAGCGAATCCATCACTGCCAGTTGGCGGTTCTGATACAGGTATTGGGCTTGAAGCAGGTGAAGTTATGTTTTTCACTAATTACTCATATCAACACTTTGATTGGTGGCATGATGTGGTCCCAGGTGCAATTGATATAGAAGGTAATCTTGAAAATTTTGATCATATTGGATTATTTAATAATCATATTCTTAATTTAGGTATTACCATAGGTTTAAACGATTATTGGAATATTACATTTGAGCAATCTTTTTTAGAAAGATGTATGAAATGGGATGGTCCTGTTGATGATAGTGGGAACTCATTGACAGTCCACCATAGATCAGAATGTAGTACAACTGATTTTTATGATGGAAACAGCATTAAAGCATTTGGAGGAATTACAGGAGATGCAAAATTAAATTTTAGATATTTACTCTACAATCAAATGAAGGGTCCAGGAACCAGAGTTTTTATTGGCATGGGTCTTGAAATACCATCAGATAATATTTTAACAGAATCCCCTTGGACTAAAATTGATGAACAATTTACACGTCATAGGCATTTCTACATCAGTGATGGTGCTTATAAAATGAATTTTGAATTACAATTTTTTAAAAAAAGAATTCAATTCCCTGTATTTTGGGGGGGTACCTTGAGTTTTAATACACCATTAAATAAGAGTGAATATGGCTTTAGTCCTTCAAATAGGTTGGGTTTATCATTATTAGCTATGTCCAGTTCAAGATATTTCACTAAGTTTAAAATAGGCAAGATTTCTTTAAGTTCTTTAGGGCCAACACTGAATATTATTTATACTGGAAGGTCTTCTTGGGATAATCAGGGAGAAACACCAAATTCAGAGTCTATCATTTATATTCCTGGAGTTAACATACTTTTAGGTTTTGAAAATGGAGGAGGAGTTGGAATTAACATAGCTAAAGGTTTTGAAAAATATATTAATGATTCCCCATTAGATATTGATGAAGAACTTGATATTTTTACTTTTTCTATTAATTACAGAACAGTTATTGACAAAAGAATTGAATGGCTTTGGTATTAATACATTATAAAATTTTTCATATAACCTATCATTAAATTTCTGTTAAAACTTTTTGTTAAAATAAATTACTTTAACTAAATTGAATCGCTTTGAAAGAGTGAATTCGGTGTAATTCCGAAGCTGTCGCGCAACTGTGAGCCATGTAAGGTAAGCCAGATAACTCTTAAGTCATTTTTTTCGCGATAAGAAAAATGATTCCTAATTAATAATATCGCATTTGGAGTTCAAATTGAAAATATTTTTTTATTTTTTATTAATATTTTTATTTAGTTGTGATAATGATGATAATAATGATTACATAAATTCAGATTTTACTGTAAATGTTGGTTCTTACTATTACAATCCGCAGCACTTAGAGATTGAATTAGGCCAGTCAGTTAGATGGATAAATAGCAGTGGATTTCATGATGTAGAAATTACATCAGGTCCAATTTCTTTTTATTTAGATGCTTGCTCTGGTTCTTGTGTAATAGGTGCTTATACCTTTAACCAACTAGGAACCTACAATTATATTTGTTCTATAAGCAATCATGCACAGCAAGGAATGATAGGTTCAATTACAGTTGTAGAAAATATTGATTATTAAAAAATTTTCGATTTTAAAAATAAACCATTTTTTAGCGGTAAAAATTATGGTTTTAGAAAAAAGTGCCGCAGAGAAAGGAGATTATAAAAATGTATTTAATTTTATCTTTAATAATTATTAGCTCATCAAGCATTTATTCTCAATGTCAGGGTGATGTAAATGATGAT
>CETL01141631.1_pt1 | contig 15646 bp, 19 predicted proteins | sample 356371 | NCBI WGS metagenome assembly CETL01 (sample SAMEA2622518, study PRJEB7988) | marine metagenome | biome: marine biome (ENVO:00000447); feature: surface water layer (ENVO:00002042); material: "saline water (ENVO:00002010), including plankton (ENVO:xxxxxxxx)" | depth 5 m | reverse complement strand
ATATCATCAATAATAAACTCTACATTTTTTTCACCTTTCCACTCATTTAGACTCAATTTACCCACAATATTAAACCTATTTGACTTTTTATTAAGTAAAAATTGACCTAAATCGCTCTGAGATGAGTTAAAAGATATCGCTTTTATGACATTGCCGTCGGGGGCCTCTAAAAAAGCTTTCACATGTTTCTCTCCTACTATTAATGATTTAACGATTCTTAGATTTTCTAATAAAAATTTAGGTTCAGGATTTCCTGACCCAAATGGTGATAAAGAGTCAATTTTATTATAAAAATCGAAATTAAGCGCTGAGGAGGAAATTATAGCATCTAAATAAATCTTTTCTTTATTTGAATCATTAATATTATTTTTATTAAATCTTTTTAAAATAAATTCTTTGAATTTTTCTATATTATTTTGCTCAATGGTAAAACCACCAGCCATTTTGTGACCCCCTCCTTTTATAAGTATTTTATTTTCAACGCCTGCAAGTATAGCAGAACCAATATCAAAACCAGCAACCGACCTCGCTGATGCTTTTCCAACTTTATCTTTTATTGAAATGATTATAGTTGGTTTATTAAATTTATCTTTAATTCTAGACGCAATAATTCCAATAATACCTTCGTGCCAATCTTCACCACTTAAAGTTAAAATTGGATCATTAATATTTTTTCTAATAGTATTTAGAACAATATTTAATAATTCATTTTCTATATTTTTTCTCTCAGAATTATATTTATCTAGTTCACTAGCTAATTTAAAACTTTCTTTAGGATTATTATTTAAAAGAAGATTAGCACCATGGGAACATTTACCAACTCTGCCCCCGGCATTAATTCTAGGGCCAATAACATAACCTAAATGATATGTAGATGTTTTGTTTTCAATTTTACAAATATCTATTAGAGTTTTTAATCCTAAATTTTTTTTTTTATTAATTATTTTTAGTCCTTGTTTAACTATCGCTCTATTAAGACCAATTAAAGGTACAACGTCGCAAATTGTTCCTAATGAAACTAAATCTAAATAATCAAGTAAATTTGGTTCAGTAATGTTATTTTTTTTAAACCATCCGATAGATCTTAAACTCGAATTTAGAGCAACTAATGTCATAAAACAAACACCGGCAGCACAAAGATAATTAAGATTTGAATTATCATCAAATCTGTTTGGATTTATTATAGAGTAGGCGTTAGGCAGTTTAATTTCAGATTGATGATGGTCTAAAACAATGACATCGACTTTATTCTTATTAGCAAAATCTATTGATTTATAAGACATAGTGCCACAATCAACAGTAATTATTAAATCGACATTTTTATCTATCAATTTTTGAAAACTTTTTATTGATGGTCCATATCCTTCAAGAATTCTATCAGGTATATAAATTTCAAATTTTTGATTTAATCTTTTTAAATAATTTCCAATCAATGCTGTTGAGCTAGCACCATCAACATCATAATCACCAAAAATAATAATTTTTTCATTATTGTTTATTGCTTTTATTATTCTTTGGATTGTCTTTCTCATATCTTTTAAATTCTCAGGGTCAGGAATATGATCTTTAATTGACGGCTTTAAAAAGGACTCTACAAATTGTTTACCTATGTCTCGAATTGATAGCAATTGTGCTACAATTTCATCCAAATAAAAGTTTTCTTTCAAATATGATACATAGTTATTATCATACTTTTTATATACCCAATTTTTTCCTGTCAAAGATATATTATTCACTTCGAATGATAATTTTTAACTTTTTTAAATATCTTATAGTCTTTATGAAGTGCAAAAGTTGAGACTTCGTATTTGTCTCCTAAATCTTTTACTCCATTTACTAATTCGCCATCAGTAATTGCTGTTGCAGAAAAAATTACATCGCCTTGTATCATATCCTCAATGTTGTATTTCTTTGATATATCTTTTATGCCCATAGACTTAGCTCTCTTAATTTCTTTATCGTCCATGACTAATCTGGTTTGGATTTGTCCACCCAAACACGATAAAGCTGCAGCTGCTAAAACCCCTTCTGGTCCTCCTCCAATACCCAAATAAATATCAATTTTATTTGACTGATCAACTACTGAAATAGCACCAGAAACATCTCCATCATTAATATATTTAATTTTTACTTTAAGTTTATTTAGAGAATTAATTATTTTTTTATGCCTCGGTCTATCTAATACACAGGCAGTTAGTTGATCTATTTTTACATTTTTTGCATCTGATAAAAGTTTTATATTCTTTTCTACAGTATTATCAAGATCTAGAAGATTTAAAGGTAAATTTTTTCCAACTGCAATTTTTTCCATGTAAGTATCAGGAGCAGAAAAAATCTTTCCTTTTTCACAAACTGCTATAATTGAAAATGAGTTTGGCAAATTTTTTGCTACAAAATTTGTACATTCTAAAGGATCCAAAGCGATATCAAGTTTTTGACCTTTATTTGTTCCTACGTTTTCACCAATATATAACATAGGGGCTTCATCCATTTCGCCCTCACCTATTACAACTTTTCCTGTCATATCAATGGTGTTAAGCTCTTTTCTCATCATATCTACTGATCCTTGATCAGCAGCTATCTTATCACCTTTACCTATAAATGGATAAGCTCCAATCGCAGCTTTCTCCGTTGTTTTGATAAATTTCTCTAAATAATTTTTATTTATAGACATTAGCCATTATCAATTCTTAATAATTTTGGTTGTTGAATTATATAAGACTTTTTAGCTAAAGTTTTCAATGTTTTTTGAAGAAAAACATCTTTTGAACTGTGAGTAATTATAATTATTGAAGAGTTATTTTTATTTTTTTGTGGTGTTTGCAAAACTCTTTTTATTGAAACTTTGTTTTTTGAAAAAATCTTTGTAACATCAGATAATACACCGTATTTGTCTTTTACTTCAAGTCTTACATATGATGAAAAGAATAGATCAGATATTTTGCCACTACTAAATTTTTTCCTTTTGTTATTTGAGATTGCAAATGGGTACTTAATATTTCCACGAAGAATTGAGGATATATCTGAAATTAAAGCTGAAGTAGTAGCTGAAGGTCCAGCTCCTTCACCCTGAATTATATTTTTGCCTATAGGTTTACCGTCAATTATAACAGCATTTAATACTCCATTAATACTTGCTATATATGATGAATGTTTTACTAAAGTGGGATGTACTCTTTGGTATAGTTTCTTATTTATTATTTCGGAAAAACCTAACAATTTTATTTTATATCCCAATTTATTCGCATTAATAACATCTTTGTCATCAATATTTTTAATCCCCTCAATATGAATATTTTGATTTATGAATGAGTTGAAACTTAGAGAAGATAATATTTTTACTTTCGACCCGACATCATCCCCATTAATATCTGATGAAGGGTTAGCCTCAGCGTAACCCAAAGTAATTGCACTGTTGATTGTTTCATTGAATGATGTCTTTTTTTGATCCATACTGGATAAAACATAATTTGATGTTCCATTAAATATTCCATAAATTCTATTAATTTTATTCGCTATTAAACTCTCTTTAATTGATCTGATGATAGGTACACCGCCACAAACTGCAGCTTCAAATTCTAAATTTACTTTATTTTTTTCTGCAATTTTTGCTAATTGATCGCCATATTTTGATATTAAAGCTTTATTTGCTGTTACAACATGTTTTTTATTTTTTAATGCTCCAAAAACTAAATTTTTAGCAGCACCTTCCGATCCACCTATTAATTCAATAATAATATCTACGTTTTTTTTTGAAATTATATCTTTGTAGTTTTTTATCCATTGTTTTTTTTTAATCCTAACTTTTCTTTTTTTTTTAATGTTTTTTGCGCAAACATGAGTAATCTTAAAATCTACATTATTTTTGTTTGAAAGATAAATTTTATTCTTATTTAAAAAATTATATAAATATGTACCAATATTACCTAATCCTACAATCGCAATATTAAATACTTTTTTTTTTTTCATTTTACTCTTTCAAAGTAATATCAGGAAAATCTTTTTCATTACTTATTTTTATTAAATAACTTGTAATACTATCAATATCACATTTTTTTAAATTTGCACAAATATCTGATGTAATTTTATTAGATTTATTATCAATTTTTATTATTTCTTTTTTTACTTTTTTTGTAGATTTGGCCTCTTTATTTTTATTTAATTTTACTTGTTCTTTCTTCTTTTTATTTTTAATTTCAATTTTTTTTGCTTTTATTTCTTCATTGGATAATTCTTTAATTTTACTAATTTTTTTTTTTCTAAGCACTTTAATTTCAGTTTTTGGGCTATTAAGATTTAATTTTACTAAATCATATCTGGACTCTTTACCATCTGATAATATTTGAACCTCAATTGTTAAATTTTCTTCAAAGTATTGATTTGCTTCAGCTTTATTAATACATTTATGATCACCACAAATTAATAAACCTGTTTGTTTTGCACATGAAAATAAAAAAAATAAAGAGAGTATTATCAAAAATTTCATTTTATGCCTTTAGTTTCATTTATACCAAATAAAATATTCATATTTTGAATAGCTTGGCCTGCAGCACCTTTTACTAAATTGTCAATAGCTGAAAATATTACTAATTTATTTTTAGATCTTGTTTGACATACTGATATTTCACAAAAATTTGTATTTAATACATTGCCTGTTCCTAATTGAGTATTTTTTTTATTTATTTTTATAAAATGGTTTTTTTTATAAAATTTTTTAAGAGTTGCTATGATTTTATTTATACTCGAATTTTTATTTTTTGTTATATAAATTGAAGAAAGTATTCCTCTAAAACTTGGAATTAAGTGCGGATTAAATGAAAAATTTATTCTATTTGATATCTTTTTAAATTCTTGGTCTATTTCAGCGACATGTCTATGATTTGTAACTGAATAAGCATAAGTAGCTTGATAAAAATTTTTAAAATTAAATTTATCTTTATAATTTTTTCCAGCACCAGAATATCCAGATTTTGAATCAATTGTAATTTCATTGAATTTAATAAGTTTCTTTTTGAGTAATGGGATTAAAGGTAATTGAATAGATGTTGGATAACACCCTGGATTTGAAATTATTCTAAATTTTTTTATTTTTTTTGAACTTAGTTCTGCTACTGAATAAATTGCCTTTTTAATTAATTTTATAGCTTGATGTTTTTGTTTATAATATTCTTTATATATATTTGCATTTTGAATTCTAAAATCAGCTGATAAATCGATAAATTTTATTTCTGGATATTTCTTATATATTTTTGTTATTAGTTTTTGAGCCTCACCATTAGGTAATGACAAAAAAGCAATATCAATTTTTTCCCAATTAATTTTTTTAATACTGGATATTTTAGGAAGTTTTTTTTTAATTCTCTTATCGAAATAATTAATTTTTTTTCCTATATTTTTTCTAGCACATAAATCTACTATATTAACCATAGGATGTTTTGATAAAATATATACGAGATCTAGTCCCACATATCCAGTGGCGCCCAGTACAACTGCATTAATTTTGTTTTTCAACATTATAAACTTATACCACTTAATTATTTTTTTTAAATTTAAATGATTTATCTCTTAGAGAACTGGAAACTTCTTCGAGCTTTTCTATGCCCGTATTTTTTTCTCTCAACAACTCTTGAGTCTCTTGTGGTTAGCTTATCTTTTTTAAGTTCTTTCTTAAGATCAGCTTCATGAGAAATTAAAGCTCTGGAAATTCCTAGAATAATTGCACCAGCCTGACCAGATAAGCCGCCACCTTTTACAGAGCATTTTACATCATAATTATCAATAACATTAGTTATTTCTAAAGGTCTTGTAACTATTAATTGATGTACTGGTCTTTTAAAATAATTAACCATAGATTTGCCATTTACATAAATTTTTCCTGAACCTTTTTTAACCCACACTTTAGCAATTGATTTTTTTCTTCTTCCTGTCGAGTATTTACTATCTTTAAAATCCAACTTAATTTTTTTAATTTTTTCTTTATTAATTTGAGTTTGATCCATTAAATTTTAACCAAGTTCCTTTTATTTAAAGTTTTGAAATCTATTTCTTTTGGATTTTGATTATTATGCGGATGTGTTGCTCCTTTATAAATCTTTAATTTAGACAATTGTTTTTTCGCTAATGGTCCTCCAGGTAACATTCTTTTTACAGCTAGTTTTAATATTTCATCATATTTATTTTTTTCAGAGAGAATCAAGGGTGATGAAATTTTAATTCCACCAGGATGTCCAGTATGTCTATAATATTTTTTTTCAGAAAATTTTTTACCAGTAAATTTAATCTTATCAATGTTAGTAACAACAACAAAATCACCATTATCCATATGAGGGTTGAAAGTCGCTTTGTTTTTACCTCTAAGAACTTTTGAAACAAATGCAGCTAATCTTCCAACAGCAGCGTTTTCGGCATTTATAATATACCAATTATTTTTAATATCTTTTTTTTTTACAAAAGGTGTCATGTTATTTAGGCGATAACTACTAATTCTAAAACAAAATGTCAATTTATTTAAGACATTTTATGGTTCAGATTTAACACGCTCAAAACCAAAATTATACTAGTAATTTGATGTAGTGATGCTAAGTAAAGATTAAGACCACTAATTAAAGTCAAAATTCCTAGTGCTACTTGTAGTGTGATGGCAAGCACAACTAACAAATAGCTTTTTAAATTTACACTTTTGCTCATTATGAACATTTTTATACCAACAATTATCACCACTGCAATAATAATATAAGCCATCAATCTATGCAAAAATTGAACAAAACTCTGCTCATTAAAAAAAGATAAATTAAATTTACTAAAATCAATGTCATCCGGTAAATAAGATAAATTCATTTTTGGCCATGTTTGGTAAATTAATCCAGCGTCTAGTCCTGATACAAATGCTCCAAAAATTATTTGAATTAAAATTAATATGAATAAAGATTTTATTAATTTATTTTTTGTATTAAAAAATAATTTTTTATTATTTACAGTAAAATTTAAATAATTCCAAAATAAAAATGACATTATTAAAAAAGCAAAGAATAAATGTAAAGACAATCTATAATGACTAACGGTAACATCATTGACTAATCCACTCTCAACCATGTACCAACCTAAAAAACCCTGAAATAGTATCATCAAAAAAATGAAATAAAATGTATATAAGAGTCTTTTTTCTATAGAGTTTGTAATGGTAAAATAAATTAAAGGCACAATATAAACTAATCCAATTATACGACCAAACAATCTGTGAAAATATTCCCAATAAAAAATAATTTTAAATTCCTCAAGTGACATAGTAGGATTAATTAATTTGAATTGAGGAATATTCTTATATAGATCGAAATAGTAATTCCAACTTTCAATTGTAAAAGGTGGAAGTATACCAGTAAAAAGTTCCCATTGAGTAATTGATAAACCAGAGTCGGTCAATCTAGTTAACCCGCCAACAATTATCATCAGAAAAACGAGTATAATAGTTGTTAAAAGCCAAATGTTTATAAGCTTAATATTATTTATATTTTTATTTTCCATCATATAGATATATAAATTTTCTTTTAAATCTCATATAATCTTAATGTCGCTATGATAAATAAAAAATTAAACCCTATTAGAAAAAAACTCGACAAACTTGATGATAAATTTCTGATTTTAATCAAAAAAAGAACCACATTAGTTAACAAGGTGTTATTAACAAAAAATTATAAAAATCAAATTGTTGACAACAAAAGAATAAGAAAGATTTTATCTAATATAAGAAAAAAATCCATTAAAAAAAAAATAGACCCGAAAATCACTAATGAAATATGGAAATCAATGATAAGAGCTTATATTAAATACGAATTTAGAAATTTTAAAAAATAATTATTTACTGTGTGGAGGTAATTTTTTCTCAACGAAAAATTCATGCTTTCTTGTATTAGGATTATATTTTTTTATTTTAAGTTTTACTTTTGCTTTTTCACCTTTTGTTGGTTTTTTAGCGTAGTAAATAAAAGCACTATCAGGTTTACTTTCTGGAACCATTCTAACTTTTAAATGAGTTTTTTTAGCCATATGTTTTTATTTGCTTTATCTTTTTTAAAATATTTTTACTTTTTGTTTTAATATTATTTTTTAAAAACTCATTATTTATATTGTTTTGTTTGCTTACGTCAATATTTTTTTTTTCACTTAAAAGCTTTTTAGCTCCTTTAATAGTTAGTCCTTTATCTTTTAAAAGAAATTTAATAAATTTTATTACTCTTACTTGGTTTTTATCGTAATACCTTCTATTTCCCTTCAAAATCTTAGGTTTGATCTGCCTAAATTCCTTTTCCCAAAATCTCAATATATGATTAGCTGGTTTACCACTTCTTTTATCAAATAAATTTAATTCTTTTGATAATTCAGAAATATTTATTAAATCTTTAAGCATTTATATATTGTTTAATTTTTTTTTAAGTGAATTTGAAATTCTAAAATTCACTGTATTTCTTGAACTAATTATATATTTTTCTTTTGTTTTTGGATTTCTACCATATCTCTCTTTTTTGTGTCTCAAGTAGAAAGTACCAAGATTCTTTAATATGATTTTTTTTTCTTCTTTTAAAATTTCTGAAATTATATCAATAATTTCGTCTGTTATTTTATGAATATTTTTCGATGAAGTTCCTACGTCTAATTTGATGCTATTAACTATATCTTTTTTGCTAATTGTATTTTCAGATCTTACTGTCATGTAAATGGTTTAAATTATTCTTAATTTGACTCATTAAATTACCTTTTACAATATTATAGCATAAGTCTATAGAATGATAAAATCCCACAGAATCTGTAGAACCATGACTTTTCACCACCGGCCCATTTAATCCTAAAAAAATTGCACCGTTAAATTTTCTAGGATCTAGTTTTTCTTTAAATTTTTTTAAGCTAAAGTATGAGAATAGTAATGAAAATTTAGATAAAATATTTTCTTTTAAAGATTCTTTTAAACTATCTGTTATAAACTTTGCTGTTCCTTCTGCAGTTTTCAATGCAATATTACCGGTAAATCCATCTGTTACTATTATATTACTCTCTCCTTCTGTGATTTTATTTCCCTCTATATATCCATTAAAAACAAAATCACCGTTACTGCTTATATTTTTTAATTTGGTATATGCTTTTTTTATTACTTCCGTACCTTTGATTTCCTCAGACCCAATATTTAATAAAGCAACTTTTGGAGTGTCACTAGGGAACAGAGATTTGTATAAAGCTGATCCCATTTCTGAAAATTCAATTAAATTTTTATCATCACATTCGATATTAGCTCCTAAATCCAAAACTACATTCATTCCTTTTGTGTTCGGCCATAACGCTGCTAAAGCTGGCTTACTTACACCATTAATTGTCTTTAAAATCATTTTTGAAATTACTAAAAGAACCCCGGTATTTCCTGCTGATAAAGAAATATCACTTTCTGATCTAATCTGAGAGTTTACAGCGTTCCACATGCTACTGTTTCTGGATGACTTAACGGCTGTTAATGGTGTCTCATCATCAGCTACAACAGATGATGTGTGAAAAATGTTATAAATTTCTGATGGTAAAGAGTATTTTTTAATTTCATTGTTAATTTTTTCTTTATCTCCAAAAATATTAAATAAAAAATCATTTTTATTTTTATTTTTGTTATAGAATAAGTAAATACCTTCAATATTCTTAAATGGTGAATTTTCTCCACCCATTGCGTCTATAGCAATACAAATTTTTTTCTCCATTATTAAATTAAATATCTAAAATTTTTTTTCCGTTATAAAAGCCAGTTTTTAGATCTATATGATGAGACATTCTATATTCACCAGTTTTCTTATCCTCAACAATATTAACTTTTGAGATTTTATGATGTGACCTTCGTTTGTTTCTTTTTGAAACTGTTGTTTTTCGTTTAGGAACTGCCATAATTAATATTTAAAATTTTCAAGATCTTTTATCATATTTCTATTAACAATATCAAAGCAAAAATCATTATATTTTTGAAAATAATCATTAAGTTTAAGCGATATTTCATCGTTTTTTTCCTTTAAAAATAAAAACTTTGTTATTTCAGTTATATTAATTTTTTTTTCATTTTCTTTGTCTTTAAACTTAAGAAGTAAATCATGAAATATTTGATTCAATTGTTTCATTTTTTTATTAACAGTAACATCGCCATGACCTAACTCCCGTAAACTATTTTCTATATTTAAAAAGATATTATCATATATTTCTTGAGAGAAATTAACGTAATTTTTATTATGTTTAAGACAATTTAAGATTATGCTTAAGTGGCCAAATATAATAATAATCCGATTTTCGAGTTTATCTTCAAGTTTTATATCTTTGTAAAAATAAATATTTCGTGATAATTTTACTAAATTATTATAAAAATTATTATGCTTCTTATATTTAAAATCAAACATTTTAGGACACTGATCTTAATCTTATTATTTTTCACTACAAATTGCCAATTAAAACAACCGATAAAAGGTCACGGGATTAATTTTCTAGAAAATAGATCAAATAAAATAACAATTAATTCTTCTAATAAAAATGACGTACTAAAAATACTGGGGAATGCTCATACTAAATCAATCGATGATGAAAATCTTTGGTTTTATTTTGATCGTAAAATATCTGGTGGTTCATTAATAAATTTTGGTGATTTAGAACTTTTGGAAAATAATGTTCTAGTAATTAAATTTGATAAATACGGTGTAGTTAAAAATAAAAAATTCTATAGCAAAGATGACATGAAAAAAATATCCTATTCTGAAATGCAAACTGATAATCCCGTCACTCAACAAAGTTTTGTAGCAAAATTTTTGCAAAGTGTTAGACAAAAAATGTACGGTAAAAGAAAATTTTAATGAGCTATAATTGAAAGTAATAGTAAAGCAACAATATTGGTAATCTTAATCATTGGGTTAACTGCAGGACCTGCGGTGTCTTTGTATGGGTCACCAACTGTATCACCTGTAACTGCTGCCTTATGTGCGTCTGAACCTTTTCCTCCAAAATTACCGTCCTCAATATATTTTTTTGCATTATCCCAAGCTCCCCCACCAGCGGTCATTGAGATTGCAAGGAATAGACCTGTTACAATAACTCCTAATAACATTGCGCCTAAAGCTGCTAGCGCAGCTTCTTTCCCTGCTATTAATAATATAACTATATATAAAATAATTGGAGACAAGACAGGCAATAAGGAAGGCACAATCATTTCTTTAATAGCTGCTTTTGTTAAAAGATCTACTAACCTTCCGTAATCTGGTTTTCTCTTACCCTTCATTATGCCAGGAATTTTTTTGAACTGCCTTCTTACCTCAATAACTACAGCTCCTCCAGCTCTTCCTACTGCTTGCATACCCATAGAACCAAAAAGATAAGGAAGCAAACCTCCAATTAATAAACCAATAACTACGTATGGATTAGATAAATCGAAGCTGACCTCCATGTTATAAAGTGATGAAGTTTTATCTAGAGCATAAAATTTAATATCTTCAGTATAAGCTGCAAATAAAACCAAAGCTCCTAGCCCTGCTGAACCAATAGCATAACCTTTTGTCACTGCTTTTGTAGTGTTACCTACAGCATCCAATGCATCAGTGGTTTTTCTTACATTTTTCGGTAGTTTTGACATTTCTGCAATACCTCCAGCATTATCTGTAACTGGTCCGTATGCATCTAAAGCTACAACCATACCTGTCAAAGCAAGCATAGAGGTAACAGCAATTGCTATGCCAAATAATCCAGCAAAATTGTAAGTACTAATTATTCCAACAACTATAATTAAAGCAGGCACTGCAGTTGCTTCCATTGAAATAGCTAATCCTTGAATAACATTTGTTCCATGACCCGTGGTTGAAGATTTAGCAACACTTTTCACAGGCCTAAAATTTGTTCCAGTATAATACTCAGTTATCCAAATTATCAATCCTGTAATTACCAAACCTATAACGGCACATATATAAAGGTCTAATCCAGAAAAATCGATATTCGAATATGAATATTTTTGATCTAATCCTAATGTAGTATTTGTAATTGGGTATAATATTATTAAAGAGAGCACTGCTGTTGCGATAAAACCTTTATATAAAGCCCCCATTATATTTTTACTTGATCCTAATCTCACAAACCACGTTCCAATTATTGAAGTTATAATACAAGATCCACCAATTACTAATGGATATACCATCATATTTTGAATGTCTGGAAAAAAAATAGATGCAAGAACCATAGTTGCAACTATTGTAACTGCATATGTTTCGAACAAATCTGCTGCCATACCCGCACAGTCGCCTACGTTGTCACCAACATTATCAGCTATAACAGCAGGATTACGAGGATCATCCTCTGGTATTCCAGCTTCAACTTTACCAACCAGATCAGCCCCAACATCTGCTCCTTTTGTGAAAATACCTCCACCTAATCTTGCAAAAATTGAAATGAGTGAAGCACCAAACCCTAAAGCAACAAGAGCATTAATTATATCTCTGCTATCAACGTTTAAACTTATAAGAATTAAATAATAAATTGCTATTGCCAGCAAAGCTAAACCAGCAACTAATAATCCTGTAATTGCTCCAGATTTAAAAGCAATACTTAATCCAGATTGTAAGCTATTTCTTGAAGCCTCAGCAGTTCTAACATTCGCTTTTACCGAAATAAGCATTCCAACATAACCAGCAGCTCCTGACAAGGCAGCGCCAACAAAATATCCAATTCCCACTAAAATATTAAAAAAATAAGTTACAATTATTAAAACGATAAGACCTACTACAGCTATAGTTTTATATTGTCTGTTTAAATAAGCTTTAGCTCCGATTTGTATAGCATCAGCTATTTCTCTCATTTTTTCGTTACCATCACTTGCTGATAAAATTTGACCAGATAACAAGTAGCTATAAGCAACTGCAAGAATGCCAGAAAATATAATTAGGTAAAGTAACTCTAAAGATGTATTCATTTAATTTTTAAATAAATGCCAAATAAATATTAAAAACGCAAGCTAAACTTTTTTAAATTTGTGATTTGGGCATATAAAAAATTAATTTTTACGTATTAAATCAGACAATTTGTCCAATATTGCATTTAGGTATTTAATTTGGGCTTTTTCTAAAAAAAAATGTGATGTTTTTAGGTATTCACTTATTATCACTTTTTTTGGATTTTTATGCTTGTATAGCAGTTCAAAACATGCTGCAAAAATAATAATTTTAAGTAGCTTATCTGTTCTCTTTAAATTTATATCATCTTTTAGAGATTTTTCTATTATTTCCTCAATAAGCTCTTTTCTCTCAAGAGTTCCCTCCGTTACATCTTTTATAAATTTTTTATACTGACTTTTATTATAGACAATCTTTTCACTAGGATTTAAGACTTTTGAATATAACTTTTGAATAATTTTTATCCTAGGTGTTTTTTCCTTATCAAATTCTCTCATATTAGATTAGTTTAAATATTGCATTAGATGCTTCCTCACCTTTTTTAATAGATCTTTTTTTGGCTTGAGACATATTTAAGCATGTTATTATACCATTACCAATTGGTTTTTTTTTATCTACAGATAATTTCATTAATGCGTTAAATGTAGTTTTACAAATAAAATCAAAATGAGGTGTTTGGCCTTTAATAACGCATCCCAATGCTATAAAACCATGATATTTTTTAATATTTTTAGATATGACAAATGGAATTTCAAAAGCACCAGAAACTAAAATAATTTTAAAAGTATTTTTTTTTGAAATTTTTTTAATTGCGCCAAAAATTAATTTTTTTGTTATATCCTTATAATAATTAGCAGCTACTATCAGTATTTTCTTTTTCATTTTATAATTTCTTGTTTAATAATTTTGATACCAAATCCATCTAAGCCTATTATCTTTTTTTTTGATCTAGAAACTAATATCATATTTTTTACCCCTAAATCTTTTATTATTTGTGCCCCAATCCCGTAATATCTTAGTATATTATTTTTTGATTGTTCAAATATTTTTTGTTTTTTGGATTTTTGATCGTTAATGATAATTAATGCAAAATTATTGTATTTTGAAAGCATTTTTAATGTTTTTAAAATAAATTTATCATTTAAAATAAAATTATTATTTGTAATTTTTTTGGATAGTACTCTAATTCTTATTGGCTTCTTTATCATTTTTCCTTTTTTAATTACAAAATTTAGCTTTTTATCTAGTGCATTTCGATAAGTTATTAGGTCATATTTTTCTTTTTTGAAAAACATGTTTTTTGAATAAATATTGCTTACTAGTTTTTCATTTTTTAATCTAAAAGAAATTAGATCTTCAATACTTCCGATTTTTAGTTTGTGTTTTTTTGAGAATGATCTTAGATCCTTCAGCCGAGCCATTCTACCATCTTGATTCATGACTTCACATATAACGGCGCTTGGATTTAATTTTGCTAATTTCGAAATATCTACAGATGCTTCTGTGTGTCCAGCTCTTTCTAAAACTCCGCCTGATCTAGCCACTAAAGGAAAGACGTGACCTGGTGACACTATATCTTTCTTTTTAGATTTTTTGTTAATTGCTGTCTTGATTGTTTTTGCTCTATCGAAAGCCGAAATGCCTGTTGTTATACCCTTTTTGGCTTCTATAGAAACCGTAAAAGCTGTTTGCATTCTCGCTTTGTTTAAAGAAGACATTAGCGGCAGATTTAGTTCATCTACTTTTTTTTTAGTAAGAGCTAAACAAATTAAACCTCTTCCATATGTTGCCATAAAATTAATATTTTTAGAATTGCATTTAGATCCAGGAATAACTAAGTCACCTTCATTTTCTCGATCTTTATCATCAACTAAAATAAACATTTTTCCTTGTTTAGCCTGTTTGATAATATCTTTAATGGGTGATAAATAACTTTTTGTCATTATTTATTTATATTAAGTATATATTTACTAAAAATATCAAATTCAATATTAACCAAACTATTTTTTTTTAAATGAATAAGATTAGTAAGTTTTAAAGTATGGGGAATAATATTAATTTCAAAATAATTCTTAACTTTTTTTGAGACCGTCAATGATACACCGTTAATATGTATTGATGCTTTTTCAACAATAAGCTTGTTGAATTTAGAAGGGACAGCTATTCTAACTATCCAAGTTTTATCTAATATAATTATCTTTATAACTTTGCCAACTGTATCAACATGACCTTGTGTATAATGACCAGATATTTCGTCGCCAAATTTTAATGATTTTTCCATATTTACAACTGTCCCAACTTTAATTTTAGAAAAATTTGATCTATTTAACGTTTCTTTAGATAAATAAAAATTAAGACTTCTATTCTTTGTATTTGTAAGAGTAAGACACACTCCATCACAGGAAATAGACGATCCTATCATTTTTTTTCCAACTTTAATATTAGAATAAACTAATATAGTTAAACTCTTTTTTTGCTTTATAATTTTTTTAATTATGCCAGTATTTTTAATAATTCCGTTAAACATTATATAATTTTTTCTTTATAAACTTCATCATTTTCTAAAAAGACTTTTAATCTATTCTTAAGACTAATTTCTTTTATAGATTTAATATTAGAATTATTTTTACCTTTTTTCCTTAACTTATAAAATGATTTAAATATAAAAATATTATCTAATAATTTATTTTTAATAAGAAAATTGATAT
>CETL01009989.1_pt1 | contig 15745 bp, 16 predicted proteins | sample 356371 | NCBI WGS metagenome assembly CETL01 (sample SAMEA2622518, study PRJEB7988) | marine metagenome | biome: marine biome (ENVO:00000447); feature: surface water layer (ENVO:00002042); material: "saline water (ENVO:00002010), including plankton (ENVO:xxxxxxxx)" | depth 5 m | reverse complement strand
CTAGACATCTTCAAATCAGGAGGAGGAGAAAGAACTGCTGAGGAGTTTGGAGTTCCGTTCTTAGGTAAGCTACCCTTTGATCCTGGTTTTGTTAGAGGTGGTGATGATGGAGTCCATCGAATCGTATCCGAACCGGATGGTCCATCTTCAGTAGCGTTTGCTCACGTCGTCGCAGAAATTCAGGGCAGGGTTGAATCATCAGATGAAGACGGTGGATTGGAAATTATCTGAGGGCGAGTTAATGGATATACCAGAATTAAAACGTCTTGAGAGAAGAGAATTCGACATGGCCCTAACATGGTCAAATGGGACGGAACATCAGATTACGTATGACGATCTGAGGCATGCCTGCCCGTGTGCTAGATGTTCGCCACTTCGTAATGAGGAAAAAACCTCAATGTCACTAAGAAGAGATATAGAACGTTTGCATACCGAAAAACCTTCTATCAAGCCAGTTGGAAAATATGCTCTCGCATTCAAATGGGCCCATGGGTGCTCGGCAGGTTTATACAGATATGAGAGGATATGGCGTCTTGGAGAAAAATTAGATCCTGACAATGGACAGACGTATGTCCATGGAGCATGGTGAAACCGGTGTTTACCCTTGAGCAACAGTAGGAAGAGACTTGTATCGAAGCAAATACGGAATCATTAGGAGATTAAGCAATGGACGGAGTTTATCTCACTTGGCTAATATCAGCATTGGCCATTGGTGTGATACTTATGCCATTAGTTAAACCACCTTGGGCTAAAGTAACCTCAGAGGGTTTCATAGACTTTTTACGAAGGTATTGGCTACATATTGCTATTGTATTATTCATCTACAACGCGAAAGACTTCTTGGATGAAGTGGACAGAATTTTGATGGCTAACACAGATGGTATGTTGAATATGACGCCATGGATATATGCCATCGAGGGGGACATGGCACTTTGGGTTCAGGAAACTTTCCTAGCAGATTGGTTGACAGCATTTATGACTCATTTCTATGTTGTTGGATTCATGGTTATCTGTTATGTTTCGATATTTTATTTCGCTTATTTTGATGACAGATATATCGCGGACAGAATTAGTTTGGCTATTTTCTGGGTTTACGCACTCGCTATACCATTTTACTTATTTTTCAACGTTCATGTAACTGGAAATTATATCCCGGGTATGGAAACTTTAGCATATAACCATACGCCTGAAATCAATGACTGGTTTCACAGAATTGACCCTCTTACAAATGGAATGCCTAGCCTTCACATTGGTTTCCCTTTTGCAGTTTGGCTATGTTTGCTAAGATTCGATACTGATGGTAGATGGACCGTTTACAGGAGAATAGTATTCGCTTATGTTCTGCTGACGGCTTTTTGTATTCTGTATCTTGGTATACATTGGTTTGTTGACATAATCGGAGGCATGGTAGTAGCCGCAGCTGCAGTAAGTATCGCAAACAAAATGGCCAATCCATGGTGGAATATATTCGATGAACGCACTATAAATGCTCGACTGGTAACAGTCTTGACAAATCCAAAGCGCGCATTCGCGGTGTTACTCTCTGGCAGCAAAAAAATCCTATCTGACTACAAGAAACCATCCAGCAAGGAGACTGGTGTGATGTTGACAGTTGTTCTGATAATCATTGCAAGTGTAATAACGTGGGACTTAACTCACCAATCCATACCTGCGGGCGGGGTGGATAAACCGGTTGGAGTTGCTGCGGCAGATGGTTGGCTTGTTGCTCTAGACGAGCGAGATGATGGCCATAGCGTAATTGTTCAAGACCTTTCAAAAGGAAATTCCCAAATCAATGGAATTGAACAACCGTCAATGGACGAAAATTCAACGTATGCAGTCCAAGGAAACATACTAATTATGGCAAATAAGACCGTTCTGTATGCAGTTAACCTTGATAATTTAGAATTAGTCAATAAAATGAATGTTACTGCACCTACAAATGTTGATTTTGTTTCAGATGACTGCTTTGCTATTTTGCAAAATGGGCAGATGACATATTGGGACATTGAAACATGGGAAGAAAAAGAAGGACCAAATGCCCCTCAAGATGAATCCGTTTTGGTTTTTGAAGCTCATGAAGGAGAGATTGCGTTAGTATTTTCAAGCGAACCTGATACAATCCAATTAGGAAACATAGGTGCAACAGGTGGTTTAATCTCAGTTTATCTAAATGCTACTGCCGATTCAAATGAGGATGAGATATTAGAGGATTCCAAAGGAAGGTCGGTGGATATAGAGAACGCTACAATAACAGAAATTTCTCTATCTACTGAGAAACTTGCAGCTGTAATTGATGTTAACGTTACAAAAAGATTGATTCTTTTAGATACATCAGACTATGAACAAGGGATAATTTCCGATCCTAAAAATGAGGTTTTTGACCCATACATAGGATATGGTGTCCTCATGTATTCTGCCTATGCAAATGATAATCCCGATGACTCTCCAGAAGAATACTCGGACAAGGAGATATACATTTACGATTTGTCCACCAATCTTACAAAACCATTAACTGCAGATGATGTTGACCAGTGGGGTCCAATGGTATTGGAAGACCATTACGTGTTTAGGCAAGAGAATGATAACGGAGATGGATGGGAGGTCATGGTCCAACTCAAAGAGCCTAAACTTCAGCCTTACGCATCAAATATACTTCAGATAGGTGTTATACTTGCAATTAGTCTTGTATTCCTATACGTAATGCAAAAACAAAACGAAGCAAGAAAACTTAACCGCCATGGTATCTGACTCGAGTCATTATTTGGCCTAACCGTTTGATCACTTCATCCGCTGTTGGTGGCATTCCTCCTGGTGCTTCTTCTGGTTGGCCAATTTCCTTGTCAAGTTCGGAGTATCCTTTCAATACTAAATCCATGGCATCTTTAACTTCAGGGTGGCTTGCTCGGAAGATTTCGTGTAATACGTGTAAATCAATTCCAAAGCCTTCTACATCATACTGCCTTGTTGCAAGACCCAAGTCAATAATCACAGGTTCGTTATTCAAATTAATTAGTATGTTATTTGTTGACAAATCTCCATGACAAACTGCATTCCTGTGAAGTTCCCGAATCGATTTACCGACGGAAATAAGCAAATTATCATCAAAATCCTCGTTTCTTAAAACGTCTATTAAGGGAGTACTATCGATTCTCTCCATAATAATAACCGAATCCTCAAGGTCAACATCCCAAATAGCAGGAACAGGTGCCCCTAAGCGAGCAAGTTGAATCGTTAATTTTATTTCATTGACCATCCTTTTGCTTGTCAACCTTCGGTCCAAATCAGGGTGCCGCCAGCCTCTTGGCCTTCTTTTTTTCATTACAGCGGGTCTTCCAAACCATGTTCCAGAAACTACTTCTGCTTCCGCACCAAGATGTAAAACTTCGGCTTCAATCCACTCTCTCATTGTTTAATCGCACTAGTGTATGCTTCAAAAAGGAGAGGATACACGGGTTAACGAGGGACAAGTATGACAATGTCGTTGCCGATGTGTGCAATCGATTTCACAAATGACACAATGGGTCCCGAAGAGGAAGCCATTGCTGAAAGGATTGCACAATTAAAGAAAGAGATGGGCGAAGACCTGTTAATTCTCGGTCACCATTATCAAAGAGATCAAATTGTAATGCATGCAGATCTTCTTGGAGACTCCTTTTTACTGTCAGAACTCGCTGCAAAATCAAATGCTAAGAACATCGTATTTTGTGGTGTGCACTTTATGGCGGAGTCAGCAGATATATTGACATCTGATGAGCAGCGTGTAATCCTTCCGAACATGAGAGCAGGTTGTTCAATGGCAGATATGGCCGCACTATTTGAAGTCGAGACTGCATGGGAGCAAATCCTTGATCAAACAGGTCTTAGTGACCCAGCAACAGCAAATAAAGGTGAATCATGTTTGATTCCTGTAACCTACATGAACAGCGCAGCAGAATTGAAAGACTTCTGTGGCCGTCACGGCGGGATCGTTTGCACATCTTCCAATGCATCCGGAATACTACAATGGGCGTACGACAGGGCAGGACCTAATGGTGCAGTTCTTTTCTTCCCAGACCAACATCTGGGAAGGAACACAGGAGTCAGTATGGGAATTCCTCTTGACAAAATGGCGGTTTGGACTCCAGGTGAGGAGAACGATATTCCAAATGGTGTAAAGATAGTTCTATGGCATGGTTTTTGCTCTGTTCACAAACGATTTACAGTTGCACAAATTGATGCATTTAGAGAAGAACACCCAAACGGCGTAGTTGTAGTACACCCTGAGTGTCCTCTTGAGGTAGTTCAGGCTGCAGATGCGAATGGAAGTACTGAATATATTCGAAGATTTGTGGCTTCTCAAGAACCGGGCACTCACATTGCGGTTGGAACTGAAATCAATATGGTGGCTAGATTGAATGCCCAACATGAGGATTTAGAGATTCAATGCCTTGAACCGACTGTCTGCCCCTGCTCTACTATGTATATGATTCATCCTGCATATGTTCTAGACGTGTTAGAAAGGCTGTCAGATGGAGAGATTCCAAACCAAGTAGTAGTTGAGAAATCAGTCCAAATCGGAGCTAAAATTGCCCTAGAGCGCATGCTCTCAATCAAGCAGTAAACTCAACAAATTTCCAACCTAAAAATGCTAGCAATGGGCAAAGAAAAACAGTTGCTCCAAAATATGTGGCTCCAGCGATTTGGTCTTTTGAGAAAATTTCAATTGTTTCGACCGAAAAAGCGGACATGGTTGTAAATGCTCCTAAAATCCCAGTCCCCAAAAACAAGGTCAATTCCTTGCTTCCATTCCCGTTGGAAAAATAGGCTAGAATAACTCCTAACATCAGTGACCCAATGGCGTTTACAGCAAATGTTGCCTGTGGAGAGCCTAACCATTCATTGATTGCAAACCTAAGACACGCACCGATAGCACCCCCTAATGCCACAACGATATATGGATTCATGAAATACCCTAAGGTAACCTCCTCTATCAATCATACTCAAGTGCTTAGTATACTTGGAGTAATTATGAGACTCCTGTTTTTGACAACAAATTTAGGAAAGGTTGCTGAGGCTAGAAATTTTTTTCAGAGGTATGGAATCTCTGTCGATCAGTTAGAATTTGATGCAGTAGAGCCTCAAGCATCGGAATTAGAGGTAGTTGCGATGTCAAAAATTGAACAGGCAGCAGCTTTTCTACAAGATTCCGAGGACATGATTTTGGTCGAAGATGCAGGGCTGTTTGTTGACTCATTGGATGGGTTCCCAGGTGTTTACTCCTCATATGCTTTGGAAACTATCGGAAATCATGGTATATTGAAATTGATCAGCCACCTGAAGAGTGAAGATCTGATCATAGATTCCAACTTAAGGCGAGCAGAGTTTAGGGCCGTAGCGGCTCTCTACAAGGATGGAGAGATAACAATAGGCGAAGGCGTATGCCCAGGTAGAATCTCTCATGAGATAGGAGAGGGAGAAGGATTTGGATTTGATCCAATTTTTATTCCTGCCGACTTAGATATTGATGGAGAACCGGTTCCTTTTGGAGAAATGGGACACACAAGCACACATGGTAGACAATTCGGAGTCATTCCTCTTGAGCAAAAGCAAATTTATTCACATCGTAAAAGGGCGCTTTTAAGTCTTGTATCAAAACTTGATTTTTTGGGGTGATATTTTGAGTATAGGCGTGTTGGGATGAGTTGAGCAGAATGAAGTTATCAAGGCTTGTTGTCTTAATTCTCTTGCTTGGAGATATTCTTGTTTTCTTCATGATGCAGAACCAATTCGATGATAATGGACGCTGGGCTTTAGTCGGTTTTGCACTAATTTTGGCCATAATCTGGGTTTTCCTCGGAGATTCGCCAAATAAGAAACGAGTTGAAAGCAGACCACGAGTGCAAGGTAAATCATCTGAAGAAAAAGTCGAAGATGAGCCAGAAGTTGATATCCCTGAAGCAGTCACAAAAGACAGTTTAGACGGGGCAACGCTACGAGAAAGAAAGATGGCAAAAGTTGCTTCAAAGAAAGAAGAGGAGAGCGAAACCCAAATAACGGTCGAACCTGATGATGATTTGGAAGAGGTTTCTGTTGTTGTAGAGGAAGTACATATAGCAGATGAATTCGTTGTTGAAGCCTCTCCTCAATCAATCGAAGATGCTAACATAAACGCTCACATTCAGAGTAAGTTAGAACATCACTCTAGGATACGAGCAAGAATTGAGGAAAGGCGCAGAGATCAAATGGCTGAGATTCGTTCATCAACAGCGAAAATGTGGGAAGAACATAGTTCAGGCGAAGATTTGGTCAGTTTAATCCAATCTGAAGGACATGGACACAACATCTTAGTCGAGCCAGCAACTGCAGAGGCAGGCCATGTATACGGGGCAACTTTGGTTCGCATAGACGATTCTACAATCCTAAAACTACGCATTCCGCTTGATTCAGGTTATGTTACAGTTGACGAGACAAGGGTCGCTAGTTCAGACTTACCAATATTGCCAGCAGGTGTCCCCTCACCTGCGGAATTGGGGCTACCAGATTTACCTCCACCTCCCGCTGCGTCGAGTGCATTAGCTGCCCTGAAAGACGAGATGGCACAAGATGATTAACGGTGCTTCCATTCAGGATTGGTTCTGTCAATAAAAGCTTGAACTCCTATTTCCTTGTCTTCAGTATCAAATAAACTAACGAATTCGTTAAGTTCTATTTGCAAGCCATCGGTTATACCATTGTCAAGAGCAGACCTGATAGTCCTCTTTGCAACTGTTAGCGTGTGCAATGATTTGCTGGCAATACTTTGAGCAATTTGCATAGTTTTTTCCTCTAATTCTTCAGGCGTTACAACGTGATTTGCCAGCCCAATTTCCAAAGCCTCTTTTGCATTTACATTATCTCCACTAAGAATCATTTCCATAGTTTTACCAATTCCTACTATTTTTACAAGGCGTTGTGTTCCTCCAAAGCCAGGTATTAATCCAAGTTTTATTTCCGGAGTCCCAAAGACGGACCTATCACTAACAACCCTAATGTCGCAAACGCACGCAACCTCACATCCCCCTCCGAGAGCAAAGCCATCTACCATGGCTATTGTTGGCTTAGTGATGTTCCAAATATATTCACAACCATTATCTTCAAATTTGGGTCTAATCGCTTTACTATCTTGACCTAAAAACTCCGTTATATCAGCCCCTGCTATAAACGCATTTGGTTTTCTGCGCTTTCCTTCTTCTGGTTCGTTTGGAGGCGCTCCCGTGATGATTACGCATCTTACTTCTGAATCTTCATTTACCCAGGCTGACATTTCCTTAATTTTGGACATTACATCATCGTTAAGGGAATTGAGTTTGTCAGGCCTATTTATTATGACTTTTGCAATGATGCCGTCTCCATTTTCACATGGAATTTTTTCAACTACTAACACTTCGCTCATAAACTAACCCAACAAGTCATAGCAAATCAACTTGTAAGCACACATTGAAGTTCTAATGCAAAGTCGAGACACTATGCAAGACAGCGAGGAATCGTTGGTGGTCGCAAAAGATTTGGGTAAGCGATATGGAGACTTTATTGCGCTGCACCCACTAGACGTGAAGGTCAGCTCAGGCGAATTTTTTGGGGTCTTTGGCCCAAATGGTGCTGGCAAATCGACTTTCATCAGACTTCTAACAGGGCAACTCAAACCGAGTATTGGAAATGTCGAGGTTTTGGGTATAAATGCATCCACAAACCCACAGAAACTCAAAGCAAACATTGGGATTGTTCCTGAATCCGAATCTCCTCCTTCCTATCTGACACCTGTTGAATTTCTTCAATTTGTAGGCAGACTACGAGATATAGATCAACTCGATGCAAAAGTTGAGCACTGGATGGATTGGTTTGGTCTTGAAGAGAAAAGAGATACAATGTGCAAGGACCTTTCAAAAGGTCAAAGGCAGAAAGTAATGTTAGCCTCGGCTTTCATACATGAGCCCAAGTTACTATTTTTAGATGAGCCATTTGCGAACCTAGACCCCATATATCAAAGAAAATGCCGTCAATGGTTATTAGATATGGTTGCAGATGGTGGAACAATATTCCTGTGCTCACACGTTTTGGAAATGGCCGAGAGAATGTGTAATCGAATGGCAATAATCAACAACGGAAAAGTTCTGGCGGCTGGAACTGTAAGCGGACTAAAACAATCGGACGAGGAAACTCTTGAGGATGTCTTCATCAGGTTAGTTGGTCATTCCATCGAAGATGCAGAAAGATTCAATGATGAAGGAATTGATTCGGAGGAATAACGTTGCCTGCATCAGTATCCAGTAAAGATTGGTCAGAATATACTGGCCATCCAGGAATAGAACCATTGGGGTCATACAATGCAGGTATGAAATTACATACTCCGTTGGTTGGTTGGAAGGCATTTTCGGCGACTTTTAGAGTGATGTTTGTGGAGGAATTTCGCGAGAATTTAGATTTCGCAAGAAAGCGTCGAATTATGCTATTTCCTTTACTTGTTGGATTAGTCACAATGGTTGCAACAATTGGATTACAATTTCTTGTCGGCGAGGGTGCAGCTCAAGGCACAGATTCGATATCAGATTCAAGTGCATTTAGTTGGAATGAATTAAGGCTAACCTTGCATTTACCATTGTTATTCTTTAGTTTAGGGATGGGATTATTTGCTTTTCTTGGGCGTGAAAAAGTTCTTTCTAGAACTGGCACTAAGAACTATCTCCTAGCCTCTCCTGCCTTGCAACCTTTGACAAACCATACAGCACATTTTGCATATTATTTGAAAGATTTAACCTATTACGTTCTCATGATTTTGACACCGGTCATATCTGGTATGGCCGTTGGGATACTTCTTGAGAATTTCACGACAGTTAGGACACCCCTGGAATTCAACAGCCTTCCCCGAACTTGGATCGCTATGGTGGTTACAATCGCACAGGGGCTCGCGTTCTCTTTTCTAGCATCATCAATGTGGTTGCTCGGAGGCTGGATGGGTAGGATTACCCCAATACTCGTTGTAGCCGTCGGAATAACCGTTGGGGTTGGCGTGGTATCCAGAGAATATTTCTTGTGGGGCCTCGCAACTCAACAACCAGATGGGATATATTTCGCCATCCCTGCTCTGTTTGCTTCAGTCGTAGTTGCTTACATCGCATCCAAGCTGATTCAGGATGATTTTGAAGTAAAGGTTGTTTCCAAAAGCGAGATATTTACACCTGCTTACGATCGCTTAGGTTTTCTTGGTAAGGGAAGTCTACGGTTGCTTGTTGCGAAAGAGTTTGTAGACTTGATCAGGTCAGGATCTCTGAAAAAAATGACAGTTTCATATTCAGTTCCGCTAATAGTTTTGCTAATGATGGCTTGGCTTGTGGATTTTGCAGAAGCTCCTATACCAATCAATCTTCTTTCCTATGCCCCGTTTCTTGGATTTTTTGGATTCAATTTTTATTCTTGGCTTACTGCTTTAGATTCTCCAGAACACATGAACGGGTTACCGTTGACAGTACCCCAACTAATTAGGGCGAAAGTAACAGTTTATTTCCTTGCAACAACATGGATTTCCGTAATTTTTCTTTGTCTGATGGCGTGGAGACTTGACGAATGGTCAGTTCTTCCAGTGGGATTGATTGTTATGATTGCAAATAGCATATACATAGTCTGTCTTACTGCATTTTTGATGGGATTATCGCCGAACAAGGCGATTTTCGATGCCAAAATCATGACTTGGTTTTGGATTGGGACAGTAATTCCATTGCTTGCGTTATTCTTACTGTCATTTACTCAAGGGGACGTCGCTTTTTACGAAAACTGGGCAGACCAAGTAGGGGAAAGGGGTTTGGATGCACAAGCCGTTGAATTTGATGATGAAAGGATGGCAGAAGGTTTCATGGGAATATTGGGCGTCAGTTTCGCCTTAGTGTTGGGTGCAATATTGTTGATGAAACTCCTTGATAGGAAATGGGGAAGGGCAGAGTTCAACAATTGAAAGCTACAGGCTCAATCAATGGGGATAGTTATCGCAGTTAGCGGATTGCCTGCCGCAGGTAAAGGCGAATTTGCAGATATTCTGGCACAAAATGGGATACCTGTTCGCTCCATGGGTGATATGGTAAGGGCAGAGGTAAAGATGCGCGGTCTGAAGGAGGAGCCCCATATTTTTGGAGAGGTCGCAACAAAACTGCGAGAAGAACACGGCGAGGATGTTCTTGCAAACAGATTGGTATCCTCAGTAGACCTACTTTTGAAGGAAAATCGGATAGTCCTAATCGAGGGCTTGAGAGGTACGGCTGAAAGAGAGGTTTTTTCAAATCACTGGGGAGAAAATCTACAAGTCGTAGCCATAATAGCCTCGAAGGAAATAAGGTTCCAAAGAGTGCAATCTCGTGCACGCTCAGAGGACGGAGATTTGGCTGATCTTGAAGTTAGAGACACAAGAGAAATAGGTTGGGGTTTGGACAAAATTATTCGTGATTCGGATGTAAAATTTACAAATGAATCTAATTTAGATGATTTTAAGGAAGAAGTCTCATCTTGGCTCAAGAGCTTATGAGAGGGCCCTTAGGGCCTCTCATGTAGCGAAAAGTCATAACTAAGGGTGACTGTGTAGCATATGACAGGGGGGTATTGCACATGGCTAAAAAAGGTGGTAAAGGCCAAAGAAGGCAGCGCAACCAACAGCGCATGATGTACGACGAGCTTGACAAGTATCCTGTAATGCCTCCTCATGCGTTTGCAAGAATTGTTCGTGACAAAAGAACTTTGAATATTATCTATCAGATTATCGAACCTCCATTAAACAAAAAAGAACAAGAATGGAGAGACGAACTGCTTGATATATTCATTAGGTCACTTACTGCAAACATCGAGGAAATCGATGCTGATCCTATCGCTTATTTACGCACTGCAATGGACAAAGTCATCAAGTCATACGGAATGAAAATAAATAAAAAATCAAAATCGAAATTATTCTATTATCTGAGGCGAGACTTGGTTGGTTACGGGAAAATGGATGTTTTGATGAACGATGCTAACGTTGAAGACGTTTCTCTAGACGGAACAAATGTTCCTATATTTGCGTATCATAGGAAATTTGAATCCGTGGAGACAACATGCATTTGGGAAACAGATGAAGAATTGGAATCCTACGTAATCAAATTAGCTCAAAGATGTGGAAAGCACATTTCTGTTGCGGATCCACTTCTCGATGCTACATTGATGGACGGATCAAGGATTGTTATGAAATTGGGTAGAGAAGTGTCTACCAGAGGTTCCGCTTTTTGTATTAGAAGATTCAAGGACGACCCGTTCTCTCCTTGTGATATCGTAGCATTCCGAACCCTATCATCCCTGATGGGAGCTTATCTATGGGTTGCATTCCAGAACGAAGTCCCTATGCTGTTTGTTGGCGGAACTGCGTCTGGAAAAACCACCACGCTGAACGCTATGTGCGTATTCATACCATGGCAAATGAAAATAGTCAGTATAGAATCTACTAGAGAAGTAAACATTCCACAACCAAACTGGGTCCCGGGTCTTACAAGGCAAGGGTTTGGTGGAGAGTCAAATGAAGGAGAGATTGGGGAATTCGAATTATTGAAAGCAGCATTGCGTGAGAGGCCCGAATATATTATTGTAGGCGAAATTAGAGGTGCTGAAGCATATGTTCTATTCCAAGCAATGGCAACTGGTCACTGTGCATATTCAACAGTTCACGCAGATTCAGTTCCTTCTCTAGTCCACAGATTAGAGAATAAGCCTATTGATATTCCGAGAGTTCTTTTGCCTGCTCTAGAAGCCTGCGCAATTCAAATTCAGACGAGGATAAATGGTAGGCGTGTTAGAAGAACAAAGCAAATAGTTGAGATTGTGGGAATAGATCCTAACTCCCTAGAAGTTATCACAAACGAAGTTTTCCGATGGAATGTTGCTAATGATGATTTCATATTTTCAGGGAAATCTTACGTTTTAGAGAAAATAATGGTAAAAATCAATTACAGCCAGGATGAGATGCGTAGGGAACTTCGAACAAGGAAACGTATCTTGGAATGGATGGTCCTAAACGATATAAGAAAAGCAGATCAAGTTAGTCAAATAATCACAGAATACTACGTCAGACCCCACGAAATCCTAGCAAGAGTGGACGGTCTGCGTTGAACCTACAAGGACGGTATATACAATGGAGCTCACAGCATGGCAGAAAATTTGTCATCGTATTCTTGGAAAGGTATTCAAGAATAAGGCTCGGAACGACAAAACCCTATCAGAGGATTTAGTCAAAGGAAACCTGCCGATAATGCCCGAGGTATATCTTGCACAGGTTTTCGTTACTACCGTTGCCGTAGCAGCGATTTGTGGAATGTTGCTAACAGCAGTATTTTTGCCAGACATCGGATTAATTGCATGGTATGAATCACGTCCTGATAATGCCTATGCAATGGCATGCTTTGAGTGGGAATATTGGAATGCCGATTTGGTAGATGAAACATTGGAGAGTAGAGGTTGCCCATATTTCCAATACATGGAATTTCCATTTTTTGCTAAAATATTACTTCCCGTCCTTCTAGGTTTCATAGTTCCATTTGGAACATACAGGTTCCTCAAGGGTTCTGCGGCACGCTCTGCAAAGCAAAGAGGTGTGGCTCTAGAGAAGTATCTTCCTTACGCAGCCTCTTACACTGCTGCAATGGCAGCAGCAAATGCCACACCTCACAAGATTTTCAAATCCTTAGCATTGAACGGCGAGATATATGGAGAAATAGCTTATGACTCAGCAATGATTTATCGAGACGTATCATTACTAGGATATGACTTACTAACTGCTATGAAAATGGCTGTTGATCGTGCTGCATCCCCTTGGATGACAGAATTCTTCCAAGGTATGGTAGGAACTTTAACTGCGGGTGGTTCTCTGAAATTGTATTTCTTGAACAGAGCCGAGCACTACATGAGGGAGAATCGTACCAGATTGCAAGAATTCTTGGAATCCCTTGCAATGTTAGCTGAATCATATGTTGTGGTTGCGGTCGCTATGCCTCTGTTCTTAATCGTCATGCTTGTAATTATGTTCTGGGTAAGTGGAGCTGGAGCACAAATGGAAGAAAGCACACTTTACCTTGTTGTTCTACTTGTTTTACCACTTATCCACTCAATGTTTGCCTTCCTAGTATGGTCATCAAGTGAAGAACAAAAGATGTGATTTTGGGGGTGAAGTTATGGCGCGTAAGAAGAAGGACAAAATCACAGTAAAACTAGATTTACCAAAAGATGACACTACTCTGACTAAATTATACGCTATACTCGCAGTGAGCATTTTCCTCGGACTGGCGTCATTCACCTTCTGGGTCACAAATTCACATTTTACGACCGCTCCTAATAACCAACCCTTATTCGTGAATACTGTTTGTGGATATGCTCCAGATTACGTTCCTACTTATGCCGATAACGAATCTTGTGCAATTCTAAAGGATGAACCAGATCAGATAGTTATGGAACCGGAGAAGGCTCTGACAGAATTCAAGAAAATCGGTCAGTATTTTAACGTCCCAGGTATGGATGATAATTTCACAGCAGTGCAAGATCAGCCACCTCAACCAATGATTGCGACTTGTGAAATTGACACTTCTGAGCCATCTGATTACACATTTAGGATAAAAAGTCCTGATGGCTCCATAATGGGGGAGCCTCACACGGGAAATTCAAAGGATGAAAACGATGTGTGCCTCATCGAAATACCCGATATGGAAAAAGGCAACATGTATTCAGTAGAGATTATTTCTGAGGCAGTGGTAATCGAAGCAAATTACCGTCTTGAGATGGATTACTACGACGGAATTCCAGAAAATATGAATAACGAGTCCCAATGGATAGGCCCGGAAGTAAATCTTGGGGGATTATCCCTGAGGCCGACTATGTTTCTGAATTTCTTTGGTCTTGGCTTCTTCATTCTATTTTGGCCTGCTTCTTACTACTGGGATAGAGTTACAGAGAAGACCAACAGGATGGAAGAGAAGTTCCCTGATTTCCTAAGAGATCTTGCTGAGTATTGGAAAGGTGGCCTTTCTATGACAGTTGCAGTTCAAACTTTGGCTACTAGTGAATATGGTGCGCTGAATAAAGAAGTAAAGAAAATGAGCGATCAACTTTCATGGGGCGTTGCTTTTGGAGATGTCATTGAGATGTTTGCTGCGAGAGTGGGAACACCTCTGGTTCAGCGTGCAATCTCGCTGATATCTGAGGCAAATAGAGCAGGTGGGAAGATTTCCGATATTTTGGTAACTGCTGCTAACGATAGTAGGGAAATAAAATTCCTAGAAGGAGAACGTAAGAGATCCATATCCTCGTATATCTCAGTTATTTGGACTTCATATGGGGTTTTCCTAGGTGTTATTGTTGTTTTAGCGAAGGTTTTCATTCCAGCTATTGCAGGTTCAAATTCAGAACCCAGTGATGATGGTGACGGAGGTGGTGGACAGCAGTTAGGAAACATGGTAATTCGTAATATCGAGCCACTATTCTTCCTGACGATATTTTACTATGGAGTTACCATGCAAGCACTTGGAAATGGTGCGATGGCTGGATTGATGTCAACAGGTAGATTTACTAGCGGAATGAAACACTCAGGCATGATGATTCTTCTTGCAGTTTTGTGTTTCAATGTGATTGTATTCTCACCCGACCTGATTGGAATAACGACTCTGCCTGCTCTAAAAGCATCAGCAGGAACATATGTGCCCTGAGGTGTGGACGTGCGCAATGATGAACACGCACAGATTCACATTCTTGAAATGCTGACGTTGTTTTGGTTATTCTTTATGACCGCAGCGTTTTTGATTACTGTGCACGTTCCAGATGAGGCTAGCATTTCTGTTGACGCAGAAATGAAATTTGCAGGAGAAGATGCAATAAATCTAGCAAAAGCAACAGCAGCAGAGGGTGATGATTATGACTCGAAGTTAGCAGAATTACTTTCCTCAGGAGAGGAAAACAAGGGCTGTGAACTAATTCAAAATTACCTTTCAACAGGAATTGAGGCAAACTGTTGGCTAGCAAAAGATTCGGCCACCCTACAACCATACGGGGAGGTCGCTTCACCTGGAAGTAATACGATTACGACTCATTCATTGATAATCGTAGATGATCACCTATGGACAATTAGTCTGGACCTTTGGGAGCGTGGTTCGTGATGAGGAACAGGTGCGAAGATGATACGGGACAGATGCTATTAGCAACCGGTATAGTTCTCATGATGTCGCTTCTATCTATGGCCGTTTTTGGAGTAAAAATGGCGGGAATTTCGATGCCCTACGATACAGCAGGAGACGATTCAATTCAAGCCTCATCAGACATTGCAGAAAGCCTTCCTACTCTAACAGAAGCTAGGGCTCAATTATGGTTTGATTCAGGTTTGAGCGAGTATGATGCGGTGAACAAATCGATTCACTCCCTACATGATGATGTTCTTCACCATGGAGAAATTCGTGGCGTTGAACTAAAATTGCTCAATATAACGGTTGAAGAACTTGAAGAATCAGTTTTGGTTACGACTGAGCTAGGATCCGCAGATAGGAATTCAATGCTAACTAGAATAATTTCATTTGAAATAAATCTAGAATGATTTATGATTATCCTTTCTCCATTCATTCCATGCAAGGTCAAGCCAATGAGTTATTTTTTCTAAACTGTCTTTTGTTAAGCTAGGGTCTATCGAATTCCACTCCGCAATCCTTGCCTTTTCTCTCAGTGATTGCTGAATTTCTCTTATTCT
>CETL01135879.1_pt1 | contig 15844 bp, 13 predicted proteins | sample 356371 | NCBI WGS metagenome assembly CETL01 (sample SAMEA2622518, study PRJEB7988) | marine metagenome | biome: marine biome (ENVO:00000447); feature: surface water layer (ENVO:00002042); material: "saline water (ENVO:00002010), including plankton (ENVO:xxxxxxxx)" | depth 5 m | reverse complement strand
GGTACTTCCTTGTACATTGGAAAAATTTGTGTTTCACACTTTATTAATAATGGTTTGTAATTTCCTAGGCCTTTTAATATTTCTAATTCAGCTCCCTGCGTATCAATTTTTAAATAGTCAATGTTTTCGATTTTAAGATTTTTTAAATTACTCTCAATTGTATCACATTCAATAATTTCAGTGCTTGTTACATCAAATAGATTTACCTCACTGTCTTTAAAACCATAAATCTTTATAGCATCTTTGTCAGGCATATACATTGAGGAACTTCCTGGTCTTTTACCTAAAACATATAATTCTTTTTTAATTTTTGAACTCCAAAGTCCTTTATTAATGTAAATTTTATCTTCTTCTTCTTGATCAGAATTTTTAATAGGATCTACCAAAATTTGTTTAAAAAATTTGTTGTATCTGTTTAGAAAAAACTTATCTGAATTAAACCCTCCTTGAGAACCAGCATCTAAAGCTATCATTTTTTGATTTTGAAGAAGTTGTTCAATATTATTTTCAAAATTGTAAAAATTATTCTTTTTATTTTTTTTTTCAATTAGAAAATTTATTGCTCTAGAATTTGCATTAAAAAAAGAAAAGAATTTATAAAATAATGGCAGAAGCAGTTTTATAAAACTAGTCTTTATTTTTTTTGATGACATCTTATGGATTTATTTTTTTGTAAATGTTGTAAGACCAATTTTTTTTCCTTCGATCTTAGATGATGAACAATGAAGGTTGGTTCTATCAAAAATAAGCATTGACCCTAATTCCCATTCATAAACTAAATCAATTTCAAGGCCTAAAAGATTATTGATATTTTCGTGAGTCAGGTATTTTTTATGATCTTTCATACTAAAAGGTTTACTCCCAAACATGCCAATATGATCTTTGGATCTTTTATTTTGCCCGTAATTAAGTTGAGTTTTTTTTAATTCATTTTCATCCATTGTAAAGTTTGTGGACTGACCATAATATCTATTTTTGAAAATCACTGTACTCCCAACTGGGGTAAGAGGAATAAGAGTTTGTTTATATATTAAATCTTCAAAATTAAAACCTCCATCAATGTGTAAACCTATTGGATTATAACTTTCTTGAAAAAGCCCATAGATTATATCTCCATTATCAGTTTTTAAGTTATCATATTTAAAGTCTCCAATCTCGTTTTTAACTTTTGAATAAAAAAGAGCCTCAAGATCCTTTCCATAGTCTATTAGCCAACGTTTTTTTATAACATTTTGTTTTTTATTATGTACTGTGGTAGGCAGTTCATTGTATAGCTTCAAAAATTTGTTAATTTCTCCTTTGCTAAAAAGGTTCTTTATGACCTTTGGAGGACTCTCATTTTTTTTTATTTGATTGATTTTTAAATGCACTCTACTCTCCGATATTTATTAATGTTCCTCTAACCCTAGCCCCATTATACGAAACGTAAAAAACAATTACTCCGATAGCGAAGTATACAAAAGACAAGATAATTGACATCAAAATATTAGTATAGCTTATAATTTCATTAATTAAAATGTTTCTCATTTCCTCAAATATATGAACTAAAGGAAGTATTTTCGCGATAATTTGTAACCAATTAGGCAAAATTTCGATTGGATAATAAATACAGCCCAATGGAGCAAGAAAAAATAAACTAGCCCAAGCAATATTTTCAAAAGAGGGACCAAATCTTATTAAACCAGATGTTACCAATAATCCCAAAGTAATACCAAAAAGATATAAGCTTAAAAGCAATATAATTAATGGAATACCTAATTTAAAAATCGATACACCAAACAAAGGTATGGCCAATAGTACCGCTGGCACTGTTCCTATAAGAGTTCTAACTATAGCAGTAAGTGTTAATGCAGTGATTATTTCTTTAATTTTGATAGGAGAGATAAAAAGATTAGTAAAATTTCTGCTCCAAATTTCCTCTAAAAACATCATATTATAACTGATACTTGATCTAAATAAAAAATCATAAAGAATTGCAGCTGATAAAATAACTCCTACAGTGTTGTTATAATAAGTAGAGCTTAAAGTGAAAAATTTTGAAATAAATCCCCAAAGAAATATTTGAATACTTGGCCAATATATTAAATCTAAAATTCTAGGAAATGAACTTTTAATTAAATAAAAGTGTCTTAAACTCAAACCATAAACCTTATACCAATTCATTTTTATTCCTTGCAATTTTTAGAAAAGTATCCTCTAAATTATCTCTTCCATGTTTTTTTATTAGTGAAGCACAAGTGCCTCTATCTACTATTTCTCCAGTTTTCATCATTATCACTTCATTACAAAGTCTCTCTACCTCTTTCATATTGTGTGAGGCTAGTAAAATTGATATCTCATGTTTTGACTTATAATCTTCTATGTATTCTCTTACAAAATCACCGATATCAGGATCTAAACTTGCCGTAGGCTCATCTAGGAATAATATCTTTGGTTTATTTATTAATGATTTAGCTAAAGATACTCTGTTTTTTTGACCAGATGATAATTCTCCAGTTTTTTTATTAATGAAATTTTTTAAGTTTAAATCTTCTGCAATTTCAGCAATTCTATTATTTAAATCTTTTACTCCATATAGTCTTGCGTATATTTCTAAATTTTCCTTTACAGTCAATTTTTTTGGCAATTCAACATAAGGTGAAGCAAAATTCACTTTATTTAAAACTTGTTCCCTATTGAGAGTTTCTAGATTTTTTCCATCTACTAGAATCTTACCAGCTGAAGGTTTAATTAAACCAAGTAACATTCCTATGGTAGTTGTTTTTCCACAACCATTAGGCCCCAATAAGCCAAGTGTTTCCCCAGCTTTAATCGTAAAACTGATTTTTTTTACAGCATTAAAATTATTAAATTTTTTCTCTAAATCTTTAACTTCTAGTTTCATTATTTTGCAGCATGTCTTAGTCTATCATTAATAGCTTGACCTATTCCAACATTAGGTATTTTAACTACATAAATTTTTTTAAAGCCCTTTTTTTTTATTTTTCTAAAAAACTTATATAAATTCTTAGCTGCCTCATTTAAATTCGATTTTTTACTTAAATTGAAAGTATTTCTTGTCACAGGATATTTTTTACCAAAAGTAATAAATGCATAACTTTCTGGACATTTTTTTTGATTTAAAAACATAGGTATATTAGGAGAATAATGTTTTTTTAATAATCCTGGGGACCTAATAGTTTTTTGTTTAAAAGAAAAGTTAACCTTCTCGTTTATCAGTGTAGAAATTTGTTTCTTAGTAATTTTACCTGGCCTCAAAATTAAAATACGTCCAATCAAATTCAATACTGTAGACTCTAATCCAATACTTGAAAACCCTCCATTTACAATTTTTATTTTATTTTTAAATTCGTCAGATACATCTGAGGGGCTAACTGGACTAATACTTGAAGACTTATTAGCGCTGGGCATAGCTAATGGGAATTTTAATTTTTTTAAAATAATTCTAATAATTTTATTTTTAGGAAATCTAATGCCTACTGTTTTAAGATTAGCACAAGCAATAGAGCTAATTTTAGATCCTCTTTTTCTTTTTACTATATACGTTATAGGTCCTGGACTAAATCTTTTATAAATTTTAAAAAACTTCTCATTTAGCTCCACATCTTTCTCAGCTTGCCTAGCATTATAATAATGAATTATTAGAGGATTTTTTTTTGGCCTTTTTTTTAGTTTATAAATTTTTTTAACAGATATATTGGAATAAGCATTTCCAGCTAAACCATAAACAGTTTCTGTTGGCAAACCAATTATGCCATTATTCTTAAGAATATTTAGAATAATACTTAAATTTTTTGAGCTAAAATTTATCAAATTTGAATAGATATTTCGCATATTTTAAATAATATAAGGTTAATGAATAGTAAAAATATTCCAGGTGATATCAAAAGTAAATCAATAAAAGAGACAAGAGAAGAAATCAATCAAATCCTTGATAAAATTGAGCAACAAGGTGTAAATTTAGATAATCATCATAGTGACTACGAAAGGTTGTTAAAGCTCAATAATCACATTAGCGATCTCTTTAAAAAAAAGTTTAAAGAAATTAGCGCTCTAGGAAAAAAAAATGTTAAAAAATAAATTGTTTGTTAATGCAAAAAAAGTAGATGAATTTATAAAAGGCTATCTAAGGCGTCAAAAAAAAAGTTCTTTAATAAAACCAATGAAGTACGGAGTTTTATCTGGTGGAAAAAAAATAAGATCGAGTATAATAATTTCAACCGGTAAATTACTAAATATCAATCCAAGAAAACTTTTATATATTTGTGGCGCTGTTGAATGCATACATTCATATTCTCTAATACATGATGATTTACCATGCATGGATAATGACAAGCTAAGACGTGGAAAATTAACAACCCATATTAAATTTGGCGAGTCCACAGCTGTATTAGCTGGAAACTCTCTTTTAACTCTAGCTTTTGAAATGATTTCAGATAAAAATTTTAAAATAAAGTCTGCATATAAACTTAAATTAATAAAGAAACTGGCAGAGTGCTCTGGCCATACTGGTATTGCAGGTGGCCAGGAAATGGACTTGCAATTTGAAAATAAAAAAAAAAAATTCAAAGAAATTATTGAAATGCAAAAAAAGAAAACTGGAAAGCTCTTTAGTTTTTGCTGTTATGCAGTAGGCCTAACAAACGGAAAGGAAAAATTAAAAAAAATTAAATTGAGTAAACTTGGTGAAGATATAGGATTATTATTTCAATTAGCTGATGACTTTTTAGATGTAAAAGGTACTTCAAAATCGACTGGTAAAAGTGTGAAAAAAGATAAGAAGAAGGGCAAATCAACAATTATCAACTTAGTAGGGTATGAATATGCTTATAAATATGCGAATAATCTTAGAAAAAATATATTGAGTAATCTAAAAAAACATGGGACTAAAGCTAATGATCTTATGAATATAATAAACTTTATTTTAGAGAGAAAATATTAATGAGTAAACTTTTAGACAAGATCAATTATCCTGCAGATTTAAGAAAATTTGAAAAAAAAGATCTTAAACAAATATCAGAAGAGTTGAGATCTGAGTTAATAGATGTAGTATCTGAAACAGGTGGACATTTAGGAGCAGGATTGGGTGTAATAGAATTAACAGTTGCGCTGCACTATGTTTTTAATACGCCAAAAGATAAATTGGTATGGGACGTCAGCCACCAATGCTATCCACATAAAATAATTACTGGAAGAAAAAATGAGATAAGAACTCTAAGAAAAGGTGGAGGGTTATCAGGTTTTACTAAAAGAGATGAGAGCGAATACGATCCGTTTGGAGCTGCGCACAGCTCCACCTCAATTTCCTCAACTTTAGGAATTTCTGTAGCTAAAAAACTATCAAATGATAAAAACAATGTAATTGCAGTGATTGGAGATGGAGCAATGAGCGCAGGTATGGCCTATGAGGCAATGAATAATGCTGGAGCTTTAAAATCAAAATTAATAGTAATATTGAACGATAATGAAATGTCTATAGCTAAACCTGTGGGAGCTATGAGCAAGTACCTCGCAAAATTATTATCTGGAAAACTATACTTTAGTTTGAGAGAAACCATCAAATTAATCACGTCAGCTTTTTCAAAAAGATTTAGTCAGAAAGCAGGTAAAGCTGAAGATATTTTGAGAGGAATAGTAACTGGTGGTACATTATTTAGTGAACTCGGTTTTTATTATATTGGACCAATAGATGGTCATGATGTCAATTACTTAGTTGAAATACTGGAAAATGTTAAAAACTCTAATCATAGCGGACCTATATTAATTCACGCAATTACCCAGAAAGGCAAAGGGTACAAGCCTGCCGAACAATCTGGTGATAAGTACCATGGAGTTTCAAAATTCAATATTTCGACAGGTCAACAAAGTAAATCCAGCAATAACGCTCCATCATATACAAAAGTTTTCTCCGATACATTAATAAAACACGCAGAAAAAGATACTAAAATTGTTGGTATTACGGGTGCTATGCCTTCTGGCACGGGGTTAAATTTATTTGAAAAAAGATTTCCTGATAGGATGTTTGATGTTGGAATAGCAGAACAACACGCAGTTACTTTTGCTGCGGGTTTAGCAACTGAGGGTTATAAGCCGTTTGCAGCAATTTATTCTACATTCTTACAAAGAGCTTACGATCAAGTTGTGCATGATGTAGCACTTCAATCTCTGCCAGTTCGATTTGCGATTGATAGAGCGGGATTAGTCGGTGCAGATGGACCAACCCATGCTGGATCTTTTGATATAACATATTTAGCTACCTTACCCAATTTTGTTGTGATGGCAGCAAGTGATGAGTCAGAATTAGTTAAAATGATAAATACATCTGTAAATATAAATGATAGACCTTCAGCTTTTAGATATCCAAGAGGTAATGGATTTGGCACTGAACTTCCAGGAATTAATGAGAACCTAATTATTGGTAAAGGAAAGGTCATAAATGAGGGAAAACATGTTGCAGTTATAAATTTCGGTGCGAGATTAAATGAGTGCAAAAAAGCTAAATCGATTTTAGAAAAAAAAGGAATCTATATTTCCATAATAGACGCTAGATTCGCAAAACCTCTTGATGAGAAATTAATTCTTGAAGCGGCATCTAATCACGAGCTTATAATAACAATTGAAGAAGGATCAGTAGGGGGATTTGGATCTCATGTAATGCAACTTTTATCTGATAGGGGTATTTTTGACAAGGGTATCAAATTTAGATCTATGTTTCTTCCTGATCAATTTATTGATCAAGACACTCCTGAAAAAATGTATGAGAAAGCAGGATTAGATTGCAACTCGATTGTCGAAAAAATTGAGGGAGCTTTAAAAGACAATATTATTTTTGCAAAAAATAAAAGTAATATAAAAAATTAACTGCACTGAGCTTTATTCATTAAGTAATGGTCTAGTAAAACACAAGCTAACATAGCTTCACCAATTGGTACAGCTCTAATACCAACACAAGGATCATGTCTTCCTTTCACAGAAATTTTTGTATTTTTCCCTTTTTTATCAATCGTTTCTCTACTATTCAAAATTGATGAAGTAGGTTTTACAGCAAAGGAAGCTACAATATCTTGACCAGAGGATATCCCTCCCAAAATACCTCCAGCTTTATTAGTTTTAAATTTTATTTTTCCTGATTTACCTCTTATTTCATCAGAATTTTCCTCTCCAGTAAGTAGCGCGGCGCTCATGCCTGCTCCAATATTAACTCCCTTCACTGCATTAATGCTCATTAAGGCAGAGGCAATGTCAGCATCTAGTTTGGAATAAATCGGGGCACCCAATCCAACAGGAACACCTTTTGCTCTAAGCTCAATTACTGCTCCACACGATGAGCCTGATTTTCTAATGCTAAGTAAATATTTTTCCCATAATTTAACAGAAGATTTATCAGGACAAAAAAATGGATTTTTCTTTACCTCTTTGTCATTCCATTTCGATATGTCGCAATTCATAATTCCTAATTGAGTAACTGCTCCAATTATATTGAATTTGTTACCTATAATTTTTTTTAGTACCATTTTAGCGATTGACCCTGCAGCAACTCTGCTAGCAGTTTCTCTAGCAGATTGACGGCCTCCTCCTCTATAATCTCGAATTCCATATTTTTTAAAATAAGTGTAATCAGCATGTCCTGGTCGAAACTTATTTTTTATTGTCTCATAATCCCTAGACCTTTTGTCCTCATTGTAAATTATCATAGAAATTGGTGTACCTGTTGTTTTTCCATCGAAAACACCAGATAATATATTAACCTTATCAGGCTCTTTTCTTTGAGTAGTAAATTTTGACTGCCCAGGTCGTCTCATGTTCATATCTTTTTGTATTTCTTTTTCAGATATGGGTATATTTGGTGGGCATCCGTCTACCACACAACCTATAGCAGGGCCATGCGACTCCCCCCAAGTAGTGAACCTAAAAAATTTTCCAAAAGTATTAAAAGACATACGTATTTAATGTATAAATTATTTTATATAAATTATGAATCAAAAAAATGGCAAAAACTCATTAGGTTTGGATAAATGCTTTGATGAAATCGATAATCCGGTCGAATTATTCAAAAAATGGTTCAACAAAGCTATGCAGACTGAAATTAACGACCCAAATGCTGTAGCAGTGGCAACTGCCGATAAAAATAATCAACCTAGTGTAAGGATGGTATTACTTAAAGGTTTAAATGATAAGGGATTTGTTTTCTATACAAATTTTAATAGCAAGAAGGGGGAGGAACTAAAAAAAAACAAAAAAGCTTCTATGTGTTTTCATTGGAAGAGTTTAAGAAGACAGGTAAGGATAACTGGTATAGTAGAGGAAGTTTCTAATAAAGAAGCTGATGATTATTATAATTCTAGACCTTATAAAAATAAAATAGGTGCATGGGCTTCCTCTCAGTCAGATGTTTTAGATAAAAGAGAAGATTTTTTAGAAAAAATCGAAAAATTTAAAAAAAAATATCCAGATGAAAATGTTCCTAGACCTCCTCACTGGTCTGGATGGAGGCTGATGCCTAACGAAGTAGAGTTTTGGTTAGATGGAGAAGGAAGAATACATGAAAGATTAAACTATAAAAAATCTAGTGGAAAATGGAAAAAAATTCTTCTTTACCCTTAATAAGAACGATTCAAACTAAAACTTGATAAGCTTTGTAAAATTTTTTTCTCTTTACTTTCAGGGAAAATAGCTAAAGCGTCTTTTGAAACATCAACAAAATATTTTGCTCTCTCTAAACTTTTTTCAACAGCTTTATACTTATTAATAAGGGCTAATACCTCACTAAAATCATCTTCGTTTCTTTTTTCTCTTTTTAAAATTTCTTTTAAAAAATTTCTTTCCTCTTCATTAGCTCTTTGAAAAATTATTATTAATGGTAAGGTAGTTTTACCTTCATAAAAATCCTTACCAATTTCTTTTCCAAACAAAATTTCTTTAGCAAAATAATCTAATGCATCATCAGCAATTTGAAATGCAAGACCAAGATTTTTTCCATAGGATCCCAATGCTTTTTTTTCTTTTTCACCTAATTTTCCTAAGCAAGCACCTGTCTCAGTAGCAGCTGAAAATAATGCAGCAGTTTTCAAATTAATTATCTTAATATAAGTTTCCTCAAGTAAATCTGCTTCACCTTTATGTTGAAGTTGCAAAACTTCACCTTGAGCTATTTTAGCCGACGTTGAAGATAATAATTTTAAAATTTCTAGATCACCATCCTCTACCATAATTTCAAAACATCTACTTAATAAATAATCACCTGTTAGAATTGATGATTTATTTCCCCAAATAGTATTTGTAGTTTTGTTTCCTCGTCTTAAAATACTTTCATCTATTACATCGTCATGTAACAATGTTGCTGAATGTATCAATTCAACACAACATGATAAATTTATATCTCTTTCACCTAAATCATAACCAGCCAGCTTTGATGATCCCAAGGTTAAAAGAGCTCTTAATCGTTTTCCACCTGAGTTAAGATGATGGCTTGTTAATTTTTGAATAAGATCAACTTTACTTTCCAATTTTTGATAAATTAAACTTTCAACTTTATCAAGTTTATTACTTACTAGTCTTCTTAAATCTAAATAAGCAGAATTTGCGTATTTTTTTAGCGGTATTACTGATCCCATAATTTGTTTTACACAACCTTGGCTTAATATAATATTGTTATTTCTACCCTGTTGACGCACCTTCAATTCAACTATAAGTAGCGTAATAATTTATTAAAATTTTTTATAGTATTGATATAAGTAAAATATTATTACTCAATTATGTTTTCTTTATTTAAAAAAAAAATTGTAATACCCCACGTGAGAATGACCGGTGTTATAGGTGCAGTAGGTAGGTTCAAACAAGGCATTGAGCTTGCTAATCAACAAGCAATTTTAAAAAAAGCTTTTTCATATAAAAAAGCAAAAACAGTTGCTATATCAATTAACTCACCGGGCGGCTCTCCTGTACAATCTCATTTAATTTATAGCTATATAAGACAATTAGCGGAAAAAAATAAAACAAAAGTAATTATTTTTGCAGAGGATGTTGCTGCATCTGGAGGATATTTTATAGCATGCGCTGGAGATGAAATATACGCAAATTCAAGTTCTATCATTGGATCAATCGGAGTTATTTCAGCTTCATTCGGATTTAAAGATTTAATCAAAAAAATTGGAATAGATAGAAGAATTTACACTGCAGGAAAAAATAAAAGCACACTTGATCCATTTGTTGAGGAGAAACAAGAAGATGTTGAAAGGCTAAAAAAAATACAATTAGATTTGCACTCTGATTTTATAAAAATTGTTAAACAAAGTCGGGGAAGCAAAATCAAAGACCCAGAAAAAAATAATATATTTACAGGAGAATTTTGGGCTGGTTCTGTAGCTCTTAATCTAGGTTTAATTGACGGAATTGGTAACGCTGATCAAGTTCTTAGAGAAAAATTTGGTGAAAATGTAATCATTAAAAAATTTGAAAAACAAAAAGGTTTTTTGGCCAAAAAATTGTCTTCGTCAATAGACAATCAATTAGAAAATATTTTAGAAAGTCTAGAAGAAAAAAGTCTATGGCAAAGATTTGGCTTGTAAATGCTAAAGAAAAAAAATAAAAATTCAGGAAAACTGTCTTTTCAAGAAATAATTACAAATCTTCAAAAGTATTGGGGTAAATATGGATGTGTCTTACTTCAACCTTATGATTTAGAAGTTGGAGCAGGAACCTTTCATCCCGCAACAACTTTAAGATCATTAGGTCCTAACCCATGGAAAGCTGCATATGTTCAACCCTCAAGACGACCAACAGACGGCCGTTATGGTGAGAACCCAAATCGTTTACAACACTATTATCAATTTCAAGTAATAATAAAACCATCACCAAAAAATATTAAGAATATTTACCTTAAAAGTCTTTCAGTAATTGGTATAGATGTAAAAAAACATGATATTAGATTTATTGAAGATGATTGGGAAAGCCCAACATTAGGTGCAGCAGGACTAGGTTGGGAAGTATGGTGTGATGGAATGGAAATCACACAGTTTACTTATTTTCAACAGATGACTGGTATTGAGTGTAAACCTGTGCCTGTTGAACTAACTTACGGCTTAGAAAGAATATGTATGTTTATACAAGGAAAGAAAAACGTTTATGATATAGATTGGAACGGCGATGGAGTAAAATACAGAGATGTATTTTTTAGATCTGAGAAAGAATTTTCAGCATATAATTTTGAATTTGCTGACACTAAAATTTTGTTTTCAAATTTTGAGAATTTAGAAAAAGAGTGTAAATCTTTATTGGAAAAAAAATTAGCTCTACCGGCATACGATCAATGTTTAAAAGCTAGCCATATCTTCAATTTATTAGATGCTCGAGGAGTGATAGGGGTGGCAGAAAGAGCAAACTATATTGATAGAATAAGAGATTTGGCAAAAGGTTCTGGAAAGTTATGGTTAGAAAGTCAATAAAATTATGTCAGAATTTTTATTAGAACTTTATAGTGAGGATATACCACCAAATTTACAGATAAATGCTAGAGAGGATCTTTATGAAAAAATCAAAAATTCTTTAATTGATGAGGGAGTAAAATTTGGTTTAATTCAATCTTACTCTTTACCCACAAGACTTGTGATTTTATTAAAAAACTTCAATACTACAATTAAAATTCCAGCTAGAGAAGTGAGAGGCCCTAAAGTTGGTGTAATGAATGATATAATTAATAATTTTTTGAAAGCACACCAATTATCACCTAAAGACCTTTTCGAAAAAAAAACTGATAAAGGAAATTTCTATTTTGTCAAAACCAAAAATAAAGAAATTCTGACGGAAAATATATTAAAAAAAGTAGTAGTAAATTGCATAGCATCAATAAAATGGAAAAAATCAATGCGTTGGGGCGATACCGATTTACTATGGGGAAGACCCTTACGCTCAATTCTTGCTGTATATAACAAAAAAGTTCTCTCATTTAATTATGGACACCTTAAAGCTAACCAATTTACGTTCATAGAAAAAGATTTGGAAATAAAGTCAAAAAAAGTTGAAAATTTTAATGATTATCAAAAATTCCTAATTCAAAACAAAATTATTTTAAACCATAAAGAAAGAAAAGAAAAAATTAGAAAAAAGTTTGAGAAAATTTTTGACTTAAAAAAATTGAAGAATTATTACGATCAAAATTTACTAGAGGAAGTAACTAATATCGTGGATGATCCAAATGTTATGCTTATCGATTTCGACCAAAAGTATCTTAAATTGCCAAAAGAAATAATTATATCAACATTACAAAATCACCAAAGATTTTTTCCTACTTTTAAAAAAAATGATGAACTTACAAAATCATTTTTGGTAGTTTTAAACAAAAAAGACGAGAATAACTTAATAAAAGAGGGGAATAAGAGAGTAGTAGAGGCAAGATTAGCTGACGCCAAATTCTTTTGGGATAAAGACAAATCAAAAAATCTTATTAAACAAATTGCAAAACTTAAAAATATAAAGTTTTACGAAAAACTTGGTACTTTATATGACAAAACTCAAAGAATGAGAAAGCTGTGTGGAATATTAGCAGACGACTTCAATATTAACAAAGAGAAAGCAGAAATAGCCGCATCTATTTCTAAATCTGACTTAAGCTCAGATTTAGTTGGGGAATATCCTGATCTTCAAGGTCTTTTGGGAAAATACTTTGCTTTAAGCCAAGGGTTTGATGATGATATTTCAAACGCAGTTAGTGATCATTACCAGCCAATTGGAAACAATTCTCTGCCGCCAAAAAAACCAATAAGTTATACTGTAGCTATAGCTGATAAAATAGACACTCTTATAGGGTTTTTCTTGATAGATGAAAAGCCAACTAGTTCAAAAGATCCTTTTGCGTTAAGAAGGTCTGCCATTGGATTGCTAAGAATTATAATTGAAAATAAACTCGATTTAAAACTTCGAAATCTAATAAGCTATAATATTAAATTGTTTAATGAACAAGGTGTCAAAAATATTAACAATAATACTGAAAATGAATTACTTTCTTTTTTGAAAGACAGAATGAGGAATATTTTAAAAGATAAAAATATAAAAAGTGATATTATAGAGGCCTCTGTTAGCTCTTACTTTAATGACAATTATTTTGATCTTTATAAAAAAAATACATTGATGAATAAGTACATTTCAAAACAGGAGGGTAAAAATGCAATAAGTTCTTATAAGCGAGCATATAATATTGTTGAAAGCTCCAAAGAAGATTTATTAGGTCGCCCAGATGCAGTCCTTTTTAGAAAAGACGAAGAAAAACATTTGTTTGAGAAACTTAATGAAATTCGAAAATCACTTACAACCAATGATAAGGATAGAGATTATGAAAAATTACTTTTAAGTTTTTCTGAAATTAAAGTATTCACAGATAAATTCTTTGATAATGTTATTGTAAATGACGAAAATCATGATATTAAAAATAACAGATTAGAACTGCTGAAAATGTTTTGCAATACATTTAATAATTTTATTAACTTCTCAAAACTAGAGGGAATATCATGAAAAAGTTTATTTTTAGTTTTGATGATAAAAAAATTAATAAGCTTAAAAATAAAAAAAATATTTTAGGTGGCAAAGGAGCTAATCTAGCCGAAATGGGTAAATTAGGTTTACCAGTACCGCCAGGTTTCACCATTACAACAAGTGTTTGTGAAATTTTTTACTCTAATAAAAAAAAACTTCCAAATAAACTTCTAGCACAAATAAAGAATGAGATGATAAAAATTGAGAAAAAAACTGCAAAAAAATTTGGATGTTTAAAAAATCCCTTATTAGTTTCTGTAAGATCAGGAGCTAGAGTTTCCATGCCCGGTATGATGGATACAATTTTAAACCTTGGGTTAAACGATAAAACTGTTGAAGCTCTAGCAGTAAAATCAAAAAATAAAAGATTTGCAAAAGATAGTTACAGACGTTTTATTCAAATGTTTGGCAATGTTGTTATGGGAGTAGAATCACATTTATTTGAAGAAATGATTGATAATTTCAAATTAACAAAGGGGGTTCTACAAGATACTGAAATAGACCCATCTGATTGGGATGGTCTTATAAAAAATTTCAAGAGTCTTATAAAAGAGAAAACTGGAAAAGAGTTTCCCCAAAACGTGGAAGTACAATTAATTGAGGCTATAAATTCTGTTTTTAAATCCTGGGAAAGTCAAAGAGCAAAAACTTACAGAAAATTAAACAAAATACCTGATGAATGGGGAACAGCAGTTAATGTACAAGCAATGGTATTTGGTAATATGGGAAATGATTGTGCTACTGGAGTAGCTTTTACCAGAAATCCATCAACTGGAGAGAATTCTTTTTTTGGAGAATATTTGATTAATGCGCAGGGAGAAGACGTAGTCGCTGGAACCAGAACGCCAAGATATATAACAAAAAAAGCAAAAATAGAATCTGGTTCAAAGGAACCATCCATGGAAGAGTCAATGCCTAAAGTTTTTAAGGAATTGAAAAAAGTATTTTTAAGATTAGAGAAACATTATAGAGACATGCAAGATATAGAGTTTACTGTTGAAAATAATATGTTGTGGATGTTACAGACTCGTTCAGGAAAAAGGACAGCAAAAGCAGCAATTAAAATAGCTGTTGATATGGTTAAAGAAAAACTAATAACAAAAAAAGAAGCTATACTCCGAATAGATCCAAATTCAATCGACACCCTCTTGCACCCAACCTTAAACGAAAAAGTTAAAAAAGAGGTAATAGCCTCTGGTTTGCCAGCTTCACCTGGTGCAGCCAGTGGAAAAGTTGTTTTCACAGCAGATGAAGCAGAAAAACTTAATAGCATGATGCAAGATACAATTTTGGTAAGATTAGAAACTTCGCCGGAGGACATTCACGGAATGCATGCTGCCAAAGGAATTTTAACTGCAAGAGGAGGAATGACTAGTCATGCGGCTGTAGTAGCTAGAGGCATGGGTAGACCATGTGTTTCTGGCTCTAGTGAAATAACGATAGATTATGAAAATAAGTTTTTCAAAACAGCTAATGAAATCATAAAAGAAGGAGATATAATCACTATAGATGGTGCAAGCGGCAAAGTTATGAAAGGTTTAGTGCCGACCGTTCAACCCGAAATTTCAGGTTATTTCTCAAAAATAATGCAATGGGCAGATGAATTTAGAAAATTAAAGATTAGAACTAATGCTGAAACAGAAAAGGATAGCAAAACCGCAAGAGATTTTGGAGCTGAGGGGATTGGATTGTGCAGAACAGAGCATATGTTTTTTGATGAAGATAGAATTCTATCGGTTAGGCAAATGATATTATCAAAATCAAATGATGATAGAAATCACGCGTTATCAAAACTTTTACCTTATCAAAAAGATGATTTTAAAAAAATTTTCAAAGTTATGTCTGGCCTACCAGTAACTGTAAGATTATTAGATCCACCACTACACGAATTTCTGCCGAAGTCAGAGAAAGATGTTGATGAAGTCGCCAGATCTCTTAACTTAGCATCAAAAGAAGTTAAAGAAAGAATTTCTGAATTGCATGAGGAAAACCCTATGCTAGGTCATAGAGGGTGTAGACTAGGAATATCTTTTCCTGAAATTTATGAAATGCAATGTAGAGCCATCTTTGAGGCAATTACAGAACTCAAAACAGAGAAAATCAAATCTGCTTTTGTTGAAATTATGATTCCATTAGTTTCAACAGAGTTTGAATTAAAAATAATGCGTTCATTAGTTAATAGAGTAGCTAAAGAAATAGAAACAAAAAATAAAATAGAATTAGATTACATTGTTGGTACAATGATTGAACTACCTAGAGCAGCGCTACAAGCAAAAAATATCTCTAAACACGCAGATTTTTTTAGTTTTGGTACTAA
>CETL01068594.1_pt1 | contig 15857 bp, 16 predicted proteins | sample 356371 | NCBI WGS metagenome assembly CETL01 (sample SAMEA2622518, study PRJEB7988) | marine metagenome | biome: marine biome (ENVO:00000447); feature: surface water layer (ENVO:00002042); material: "saline water (ENVO:00002010), including plankton (ENVO:xxxxxxxx)" | depth 5 m | reverse complement strand
CGCTCATCAACTAGTATAAAGCTACTATTTCCTGAAATTTTTAGCCTATTATTTCCAAGATAAACTACAATTTTGAGCCTATCAGAATTAATATATGGCTTCCTTTTTGATAGAATCCTTGAAACATCTTTTACAGATACATAAACCCCTCTTAATTTATCGAGAGTTTTAATTTCATCTGTTGAGTTATTAACTCTATTTATGACTCGTACTGAAGATGATTCTAAATCTCCAGCGAGGACTAAATTTAAAAGTATAATTAAAAAGGATAATGTTTTAAACAATGATATATAGCTCTTATAAACAGTTTTGAGATTGATTAATAGATATTGAAAAGTAGCTAAAAATAAGAATAAACTAAATATAAAACGCTCCATATATCCAGACGGAGCGTTTTATATTTTTTGGTAAAACTAGTTTTTGTTATACCAAAATACGATGATCATTAATGCAAGTAGTCCGGCAAATCCGGCATCACCAAATTTACTCATTAGCTCACCAATCGCAGCAACTACGCCAAAATAATCATCAAATAGAATACCAACAACAATGCCAAGCATAACTAGGCCCCTTAAAAGAGCTGATACGTCTTCGACAAATGCTGTTACGGTTTCAAAGGCCTTTTTCATTTCTTGTCTCCTAATTTTTTTAAAGCAGAAAGGGGCTCTATTTAAAGAACCCCTTTAATTTCTACTGGTTAAGAGGCGAAAGAAACAAAGATTAGTAAAGCCAACAGACCTGAGAATCCTCCATCTAAAAAGGACTCAACTAAGTCTACAATTCCTCCAATAGGGTCAAACCCAGTTGAATAAATGATGTTTACAAAAACAAACATCACAATAAGTGCTTTAACTAAGCCAACTACTGAAGTGGCTATCCCTGATACGGTTGAAGTAAAATCAGCCATATGATTCCTCCTTGGTTAGGTTTAATTGACCATAAAAAAGGGGGCAGGTATCCCTGCCCCCTTTTTAGTCAATTCTTTCGCTTTTGTGTATGTGGTTATATTTTCCACTGTATTATCAATTACTTAAATTTAAGAATAAATCCACAATAATCAATAAACATTGCTTTTTCTTTGTTTTCTGTTGTTTTCATTTTTTAATAGCAAGCTGTGTTGTTATTATTCGATGTATATATGGATGGTAAAAAGTTAATTTGTTAATGAACTAAATGAAAATTTCAAATATACATGCAAGGGAGCTGCTTGATTCTAGAGGTAACCCTACCATAGAGGTTGATTTGGAGCTTGATAATGAATTTGTAGGTAGTGCAATTGTACCTTCAGGGGCTTCAACGGGTGAACATGAAGCTGTTGAGCTAAGAGATAGAGATTCGAAAAGGTTTTTAGGTAATGGGGTTTTACAGGCTGTAAAAAATGTAAATACCATATTAGCTCAGGCATTGAATGGGCAGTCTTTTGATAATCAATCTGAATTAGACAGTTTCCTTATTGATATTGACAGTACAGAAAATAAAAGCAGATTAGGTGCTAATTCTATTTTGGGTGTGTCAATGGCTTATGCAAGAGCGTCAGCTAAATGCAATCAAATATCTTTCTACAAATCTTTTCAAAGTTCGTTTGAACATATTTTACCAACTCCAATGATGAATATCGTAAATGGAGGAAGTCATGCGAATAATAATATTGACTTTCAAGAGTTCATGATATTCCCAATTGGTGCTAAATCTTTTTCACATTCGATGCAGATGGGTGTAGAAGTTTTTCAACATTTAAAAATATTACTAAATGAAAGAAAGCTTTCAACTGCTGTTGGTGATGAAGGTGGCTTTGCTCCAAACCTTAGATCAAATCACGAGGCTATTGAGATAATTCTTGAAGCAATTACAAAAGCTTCGTTCGTTCCTGGAAAAGATATTTTTATTGCTTTAGATGTTGCTGCAAGTGAATTTTATAATGAAAATGTCTATTATTTAGAATCAAATAATTCAAAACTCTCAAGTGGCGGTATGATTGATTATTTATCAAATCTTGTTAAACAATATCCAATAATTTCAATTGAAGATGGTTTAGATGAGAATGATTGGGATGGCTGGAATGAATTAAATAGTAAATTGGGAGATACATGTCAAATTGTTGGCGATGATTTAACCGTTACAAATAAAGAGAGGTTGGCTAAATCAATTCAAAATAAATCTATGAATGCAATTTTAATTAAACTTAATCAAATAGGAACAATAACCGAGACCGTTGATGCAATAAATCTCGCAAAGAAGCATAGTTTTGGGACAATTATTTCCCACCGTTCTGGAGAAACAGAAGATACAATTATATCTGATTTTTCAGTTTCTATGGCAGCAGGGCAAATTAAGACAGGATCTCTTTCCAGAACAGATCGTGTCGCAAAATATAATCAACTTTTAAGAATTGAAGAACAATTGGGAGAGAAAGCAATTTTCGCAGGTAGCAATGCTTTAGGAATTGACATAAGTTAAAATGAAGCCAAGAAAAAATAATTCAAACATTCAAAAAAAAGTTATTAAGCTCTTTTTATTATTGGGGGTTGGAATTTTGTTGATCACTTTCTTTTTTGGTGATCACGGGATCTATCACTTGTATACTATAAAATCCGAAAGAAGTAAAATTCAAAAAGAAATTGATAGTTTAAGAGAAAAAAAACTTGTTTTAGAGGACGAAAAAACAAGGCTTAAAACTGATTTTAAATATATAGAAGAAATGGCTAGAGAAAAGTACCGGATGGCGAAAAAGGGCGAAAAAGTATTTAAAGTAATAGAAAAAGATGATTAGTTAATCTTTTTTCAAATCTCGTCCAATTCTCCTACTGTACACATAAAGCTGATCTTTTTCATCTTCGCTTAAAGAATCAAAGCCTTTGTCGCTAACTTTATCCAATAATCGATCAATTTTTTTCTGCAATAGGATTGTATTTGCTCGTTTTTTTTCAACTTTTCTTTGTTGAGTCTCTATTATTTTATTATTTATTATTATGGATGATCGAGATTTAAAATTTGGAAATTTTAAGTATATAAAACCAATAACCATTCCAGATAAATGAGTAAGATGGCTGATGTTTGATCCGTTAGTATCTATTGTTGAAACAAAAGATATCAATGCAAGAATCGTAACAAAATACTTAACTTTGATGGGAAACAAAAAATAGATTAAAACCTTACGATTGGGAAACATTAATCCATACGCTAATAAAACACCATATATTGCTCCACTAGCCCCAATTAGTATGCTGTAGTTATTATTATAATTAAAGAATAGCCAAACTAGACCAGATCCAATTCCCGTCGTTAAATAGTACTGTAAAAACTTTTTTCCTCCCCAAATAGACTCCATCTCTGTGCCGAACATCCATAAAACGAACATGTTCATAAATATGTGAAAAAAGTCTCCATGTACAAACATATATGTGATTGGTTGCCATAACTTTGGATTCGATGATAATCCCAGGCTCAGCATGTCAAACTGACCAACCATTAAATATCTTATTAAAAACAATCCTGCATTTATTGATATTAAGGCTCTAATAATACTTCTTGAAAAGTGGGGTTGAAAAATGTGACCTCCTTGTTCAGATTGAAATTGATAATTCATGGTTTAAAATATAGATAAAACATTAATATTTAACCCATCGTCTCTTTCATAAATTTTAATGATTTGAAATTGTCAATGCCATCAAAATGAATTTTTAAGCAAGTGTTTAGGTAGTTTGAAATAATTTTTCTATCTTGCGATGAGAGCGACAGTTTTTCCTCATAGCCTGATTTATTATTTTCAAAACAATCAAAAATTATTTTTGAGTTTGTAGATTTATAAGGATCAGGGAGAACGGAATTATTTTGATCTTTCTGACTGAAATCAGGCTTAAATCCAAGCTTATTTAATATTTGATATTGGTAATACCAAAAATTCAAATTATCATTATTTGTATTATTATCAATTGAATTTAATGACCTAAATAGTTCGTCAAATAAATCTTCGTGGGGATCGTTCTCAGTTAAACATTTATCCGTCATTTCTAATAAAGCCATAGAAAAAGTTATCTTTTTAAAATTTTGTGGAATGTTTTTCCATGTACTTGCAAAGCTAGACTTAGAAATCGTCTGTAGATTTTTTGATGGTTTATAGTAATAAACCAAATCTAAACAATTTATAGGCTGAAAGTGTGCGCTCCTTGGAGATTTCTTTCTGCGAGCCCCATGAACAATGAAGCTAAGCTTTCCATTATTTCTAACAAAGCATCTAGCAATTATACTGCTTTCACCATAAGGAAATCTTTTAAGGACTATAGCGCTTGAATTAGTTATCATTGGGATTTAGTTAATAAGCTTTAGCAAAAAGCACTTCATGTTTCGCTGGCTTTCCAGAATAAACACACACAAGTTTTTTTGGATTCTCATCAAAAGGTATAACCCTAATTGTTGCTTTTGTTTCATCTTTTATAGCTTGCTCGGTTTCTTTAGTTCCGTCCCATCCGCATCTAATAAATCCACCTGTTTCTTTTATTATTTTTTTAAAATCATCATAATTATCTACGCTAAAAGTGCTCTCCTCTCTAAACTGCAATGCTTGATTAAATAGGTTGGATTGGATATCACTTAAAAGCGAAATGATCTCATCAGTTAACATATTTTTAGCAATTGATTTTTTTTCATTATTATCTCGTCTGGCAACCATAGCGCAATTCTTTTCGATATCCCTTAAGCCAATTTCTAATCTGATAGGGACGCCTCGCATCTCCCATTCATTGAATTTAAAACCTGGACTTTCTTTTCTCCAATCTTCGTGAACTCTAACATTTTTGCTAATTAAATAATCAATCACAGGTCTGATATATTCTTTGATTCTGCTTTTATCATTCTCATTTCTAAAAATAGGAATGACAACTACTTGAAACGGTGCAATTTTTGGTGGAAGTCTCAATCCCTTTTCATCACCATGCGTCATAATTACCCCGCCAACAAGCCTAGTGCTTACACCCCAACTAGTTGCATATACGTACTCTTCAACATTATCTTTAGTTTGGAATTTTACATCAAAAGCCTTCGCAAAGTTTTGACCTAGATTATGTGAGGTCCCAGCCTGTAATGCCCGCCTATCTCGCATCATCGCTTCAATACAATATGTAAATTCTGCACCTGCAAACTTTTCAGATTCTGATTTTAATCCAGTATGCACTGGTATTGCTAAAAAGTCCTCAGCAAGTTTTCGATAAAGCTCTAATATTAAAAGAGTTTCTTGTTCTGCCTGTTCGTATGTTTCATGTGCGGTATGACCTTCTTGCCACAAAAATTCAGTAGTTCTTAAAAAAAGACGCGTTCTCATTTCCCAGCGAACAACATTAGCCCATTGATTTATTAATAAGGGAAGGTCTCTATAGGACTGAATCCACTTCTTATACATTGACCAAATAATTGTCTCAGATGTCGGCCTAACTATAACTTCTTCCTCCAACTTTGAATCAGGATCAACAATGATACCTTTTTCAGGATCTGATTTTAAGCGCGTATGGGTCACTACAGCACATTCTTTGGCAAACCCCTCAACATGGTCTGCTTCTCTTGCCAAAAACGACTTGGGTATAAATAATGGGAAGTAGGCATTTTCATGTCCCGTTTCCTTGATCATCTGATCAAATGAATCTTTGATTAACTCCCATAAAGAAAAACCATATGGTTTAATAACCATAGTGCCTTTTACAGGACCATAATCTGCCAGACCTGCTTTAATAACAACATCGGTGTACCACGATGCGTAATCTTTACTTTGAGATGCTATATTTTTTGACATATTTAAATTCTTTTAATTTCAAATGGAAATTACCGGTTTGTTTTAGGTGTTACAATCAAATTTGTAATTTGAAATAATAAACTTATTGCTTTATAATAAAGCTATTAGGTGACGAATAAAGGAAAGATTAAATGAAGATAAAATTACTATTTATCAGTTGTTTCATTTTTTTATTGGGTTGCGAATCTGAAAAGGCGGATATGATTATTTACAATGGGAAAATATATACAATGAATGATTTAATGCCAATAACGGAGTCAGTAGCGATAAATAATGGAAAAATTATCGCATTAGGGAAATATAAAGAGCTAGATCATTTTATATCTCCAAATACACAAATAATTAATTTAGATGGTGCAATGATGACACCTGGCATAATTGAAGGACATGGCCATTTTTATGGCTTAGGGCTTGCAGAAATGCAGCTTGATTTATCAACAACAGAAAGCTATCAGGAGCTAGTTGATATGGTTTCTGACGCAATTGATAAAGCTGGTCCAGGTGAGTGGATTTTAGGAAGAGGATGGCACCAGAGCAAGTGGAGTGATAGCAGGGATACCTTTATAAATGGATTCCAAACACATGACAAACTTTCTGAAATTTCGCCGAATAATCCGGTTTGGCTGAAGCATGCAAGTGGCCACGCAGGGTTTGCAAATAAAAAAGCGATGGATATTGCAGGTGTTAGCAATGAAACGGAATTTGGTTTTGGTGGTGAAATAATAAAAGATTTGTCTGGAGCTCCAACTGGGGTTTTTAACGAAAGAGCTCAAGGCCTTATAAGCAAACATGTAGACTCTGATCTTGGTGTAAATTCTGATTTAAAAGCCATTGAGCTGGCTGTAAATGCATGTTTAGAAAATGGAATTACTTCATTTCATGACGCTGGAACAAGCGCAGAAACAATTGAGATTTTTAGAGAATCTATTGACAAAAACTTATTAAAGGTACGCATCTATGCAATGCTCACAAGTAGGGATACTACCCTGCTGAATGCTTGGTATAAAAAGGGGCCTGAAATTGGAAGTGCAAATGATTTCTTAACCATTCGATCAATAAAAATTAATGCAGATGGTGCTCTCGGATCTAGAGGAGCCTGGCTTATTGATCATTATTCTGACAGGCCTGGTCATCATGGAATGCCAACACAATCAATGGAGTATGTATATAAAGTTGCGAAAAATGGTATTTTGAATGGGTTTCAAGTTAACTCTCACGCAATCGGCGATAGGGCAAATCGGGAAATCTTAAATCAGTATGAAGTTGTATTTAACGAATTCCCTGATTTAGCAAAAGATCACAGGTGGAGGATCGAGCATGCCCAGCATGTTGACCCAGTAGATATACCCAGATTTGGAAACCTAAAAGTCATAGCCTCAATTCAGGGAATTCATATGTCATCAGATAGACCGTGGGCAATAGATAGATTAGGGGAAAAACGAATTATTGAAGGTGCTTATGTTTGGAGAGATCTTATAAATAACGGTGCAATTTTAATTAATGGTTCTGATGTACCTGTTGAGCCTATAAATCCCATTGCATCATTTTATGCAAGCAGTACAAGAAAAACCTTAAAGGGGTTTCCAGAAGGTGGTTTTGAACCCTCACAAAAAATGACTAGATTAGAAGCTTTGAAGAGTTATACAATAAATGCAGCTTATGGAGCTTTTGAAGAAAATAAAAAAGGTTCTATTGAAATTGGAAAGTTCGCCGATTTTACAGTTTTTTCACAAAATCTTATTACAGTTCCTGATGATAAGATTTTAGATACTAAAGTTCTGTACACAATTGTTAATGGTAAGATTGAGTACAGGGCTAATTGATCAATAAAAAAACATATAAAATTATAAAATCTTTAAAAAGCAGGAAATCTAGGTACGCTCAAAAAAGGTTTATTGTTGAAGGGTTAAGATTAATAAAAACTATTTTGGAGAATGGAGCATTTTTAGAAAGTGTGCTTTTCACGAACGCTTTTAAGGCAAAACATTTAGAATTTATTAATCAAATTGATAGTGAAATGATGTTTGAAGTGTCTGAAAAAGAAATGAAAGATTTATCAAATATGACCGCTCCTTCCGGTATTTTAGCTATTTCAAAATTTCCTATCTACGAAAAATTAAATTCAAGCAACAATATTGTTTTTTTGGACCAGATATCAGACCCTGGTAATATGGGCACTATTTTACGAACAGCGTCTTGGTTTGGTGTTGAGCAAATAGTTCTTTCACCTAAATGCATTGATCCCTTTAACCCTAAGGTGGTTGCAGCAGCTATGGGAAGTCACTTTCAAATTAAATTTTTAGGACAAGAAAATCTTAATAAGCTTGATGATTATTTATGGATAGGTGCTTCGCTAGACGGAAAAATGCTAGAACAGCCAATAAAAATCGATGAAAAATGGATTCTTGTTATGGGCAGTGAAGCGCATGGTATTGATGAAAAGATAAAATCAAGACTTAATGAGATTTTCACTATTCCAAAGCTTGGTGAAGGGGAATCATTGAATGTTGGAGTAGCAATGGGTATTATCTTGAGCAAGATTCTTTAATAATTGGTTGCTTTCACCATTGACTAAATAAGCATTAATTTTGAACGTTATGAGCCGTATTCTATCAGTACCATTTGCTTTTGGAATCATAATTTTTTCATTCCTATGCTCTCTTTTAATCGCTGGAATATTTAGTGCCCTAGACCCTGCACTACTATCAGGGGAAGATCTAGGAATATTCTCCTATCTCGCTTTATTTTTTGCTCAAATATTCCTTGTAGCTCCAATTGCTTTATTTTTATTTAAAAATGGATATAAACTATCTGATAACTTTAGGTTTAAATCCGTTTCAAGAAATCTACTTTTCTATTCTTTGACACTCTCATTCGGAGTAGTTTTAATTTCTAGCGAATTAAATATTATTATAGATTCGATATTTCCCCTGCCTGATTCTTTTCTAAACCTTGATTCCCTTCTATCACCTGAAAATCCTTTTTCTCTAATTTTAGTATTTTTAACAGTTGTTGTTGTTGCACCAATTGGTGAAGAAATGGTCTTTCGAGGTTTTTTACAGCGTTTTTTGGAAACATCTTGGGGGGATATAACCCGCGCTATTTTAGTATCTAGTTTGTTTTTTACTTTGATTCATTTCAACCCTTATTGGGCAATTCAGATTTATTTAATGGGTCTTATATTGGGGTATTTGTCATGGTTGACAAAATCAATCTATCCATCTATATTGTTACACATGTCAATAAACGGAACGTCCATGTTGTTCATTTTTTTAGGTGAAGGAGCTGAAAACTCGCTTTTATGGAAAGGGCATATTAATCCCATATTGTTGGGCCTTGGAATTTTTACTGCATGGTATGGTCTTAAAAATTTATATACAAATAAGCAGGTAGTTTGATGCAAAAAGAAATGTATAGTTCAGAGGTAACTCTTTTGAGGGACACTTTTAGAAGACTGCTTCGCAGACACGCTAAAACTAACATAGTTAAACTAATTGACAAAACACATCCCTCAGATCTTGCGTTAATATTCAGGTATTTTAACGACATCGAGCAAGATTCAATTTTTTCTAGTATGCTAGCCTCGGAGGATACTGTCAAATTTTTATATGAACTTGATGAGGCCATTGCAACACGACTAATTGAAAACGAAACACCCAAAAGACTTGCTGATATTATGGAGCAGGCAAGTTCCAATGAACAGGCATTTTTAATGGGACTGGTTAGCGATCAGTTTGCGACTTCTGTAATTGATTTATTGCAAGCTGATGAGCAAGAAGAGCTAGAAGAAATGATGGCTTATCCTGACGATAGCGCTGGAATATTAATGTATACAGATGTTTTTACACTTCATGAAGAAACAAAAGCCAGACAAGCTATCTATGCTCTGCAAGATCAAGAAGACGCTGAAATGGTTTTTTATTTATATACACTTGATGATGATGGAAGGCTTACAGGTGTGATATCCTTAAGGGACTTAGTAACAACTCCCGGTGACACTATGTTAAAAGATATAATGTCTAAAAATATACAATCAGTCAGACCAGAGACAGACCAAGAAGAAGTTGCCAGAATCGTTTCCCAATATAATTTTCTCGCTGTTCCTGTGGTTGACGCGGAAGAAAAACTTTTAGGTATAGTAACTGTAGATAGTGTTGTTGATGTGATAAGAGAGGAGGCAACTGAAGATTTTTTGCAACTTGCTGGTGCAGGAAAGGATAGAGAAATTTTGCTCAAATCTTCATGGGAAAATGCCCGAATTCGCTTACCCTGGCTATTTGCAAGCTGGGTTGGGGGTATTATTGCAGCATTTATCATTGGAGTATTTAATAATATCTTAGAAAGCGCCATTGCTCTTGCAGCCTTTATACCGGTTATTATCGGTATGGGTGGAAATGTCGGAACACAATCATCTACAATAATTGTTAGAGGGCTAGCAACAGGAAGAGTGAGTTTTGAAAACTCAATTAAAGTGCTGTTTAAAGAAATGCGTGTAGGTTTTATACTTGGCATACTCTACGGTGTCCTTTTGGGTATATTCGCTATTTTTCAATTTTTAGATGTTTCTCCCTTGTTAGGACTGGTTGTAGGACTAAGTATATGCATATCTATGATTTTAGCTGCTACAATCGGGTCTCTTGTCCCGCTTGTTTTAAATAGATTTGATATCGATCCAGCTGTCGCTACAGGTCCGTTTGTAACAACCGCAATCGATGTTATCGGCGTGGCGTTTTATTTTATAATAGCACGATCATTTTTAGTGGCAGGTTAAATGAAAAAAGGTAATTTTTTCAAAAATTATTATAAACACTTAATTATTTGGGCGGCAATTATAGGTGCCATCGTAATTGCTCTCAAATACGGTGTAGATAAAAAAGCTGTGGTTTTTGGAACTGTAACAATTGGAGTATTTACACAAGCTTTCGCTAGTCTTTCTGCTCTAATTGGTGCACTGCCACTAATTGGGCCTTTCATTGTGAAGTTTTTTGCGATCCCATTAGTATGGGTCATTCAAGCTAGCGGGTCTCTTGTAGGTGCTGTTGCCATTAAAAAAGGTTATACGAAAGAGATGGTTAAATCGCGTGTGCTCACATTGGCATTGTTGATTGGAATACTCATAGGTTATATAATTGGACACCTTGCACCAATTAGTTAATACATAAAAATGAATCTACTTATTCTTCATGGTCCCAATCTAAATCTTATAGGTTCTATATCTGCTAGGAGTGGTGAAAATATCACTTTGTCAAAAATAGATTCAAAATTAAAACGCGTTGCAAGAGAATCAAACATCAATCTTAAAATTTTGCAAACACACAAAGTGTTTAACGCAATCAATTTCGTTCAGCGCAATCGCAATTGGGCGGATGGTTTATTATTTAGCCCTTTGTCTTGGTCAAAATATGAATATTCGTTGTTAGAATGTCTTATTGTGTCTGATATCATAACTATCGAGATAGTATTTAGTAAAAAGTACAGTTTAATTGATAATGGTTTAAAATCAATTTTTACCGCAATTTGTAAAAAGACGTTAACTGGGGACCCTGATAAGGTGTATCTTGATGGTATCAAGGAAATTCAAAAAATTATTAATACTTAATTTATTTGCTCATATTACAGCCACTCTGTTATTAAACAGCTGCGCTCAAGTAAGCAATCAACGACAAGTTAACGATATAAATCCCCCTCTTAATACTAAAGTCATACTTAGTAAAGATAGTTTGAATGCAAAGATAGTAACTGATGCTAATTTTTTAAATTTTCAAGAGGCATTGGTTAAAGTAAAAACACCATTATTACCTGAGTATTTTTTAAATGATCTTTATCCCAATATTCATGATTCAACTTTAACTCAATATTCAAAAGTGCTTTCTGAAAACATACCAAGTTCTTTATTCATAAGAACTTTAACCGACTACTTGGAAGATGGGAAGTTACTTCAATTTACTTTTCAAATTGACACAGCGTATCTTTTTCCATTAATCAAAAATAAAATCAGTATGTATTCTATAACAGATTATGCTCACCCCATGTTTAACACTGATCCTATAATTCCCAAGTTTGATGAATTGATACCGAATACTAAATTATTGCTTCCTATAGATAGCCTCAGATTCCCAACTAGAGCGTCCAGGCTTCCAAATGCACCAAGAAGCTATCGGTCTGGTATCCACAGAGGTATTGATTTTTTTTCAAATTGGGGTACGCCAGTAAGGGCAGTAGCAGAAGGCATAATTATAAGATCTGATTTATCATACAAGGAGGTACCTCCTGATTTTAGAAAAGAAATGCTTAAACGTGCAGCTATACTAGGCCGTACACCTTCCGATATATTCAATGAGCTCTTGCTGGGTCAAGCCGTTATTATTGATCACGGCTTTAAGCTATTCAGCGGCTACAGAGCAATCACTATCTATGCGCATTTATCTAGTATCAATTCAAATATCAAACCCGGATATATTATAAAAGCAGGTGAAATATTTGCGATGTCAGGTAACTCGGGAACTGAGCCAAGCACGCTTGGCACTAGAAATGAGTCGCATTTACATTGGGAACTTATCTTGCAAGACGCCGGTGGAGAATACTACTTCGGACGCGACCTTGACTATGAAACGCTTATCGTAGCTCTTGACCGTATTTTTGAGAATTAGGATTGCACCCTTTTAAGATTACTCGAAATAGTTTCATCACCAGGTAAAACTTCTGATGCAAGCTCATAACATATTTTAGCTTTTTCCCTATCACCAGATAGGAAATAGACGCTACCAAAATAGTCAAGTATCAACCCCCATCTTCTACGAACCGCTTCTTCACTCCCATTCAAACTCTTTACCTCACTAAGTAGAAATTCTTTTATTTGCGGATTATTATACTGACTGTAATGTAAACCGGCATACGCTAGAGCTTTAATATCAATATCTTCGTACTTAGCATAATCCTTTAACTTTTCAATAATATTTGTATCTAAATAATCCATTCCTGGCGAAAGATAACGTTTAATAAAGTAACTAAGGTTATAAAATTGTCCCATGGGGTGGAAGTGGTCTGGCTGAAGTAATATTTTTGCAGCATCACCTCCTAAGGTATTTTCATTGATTTTTAATCTATTCGCAATTACAGGATTTAACGGTTTAAGCGGACCATACCAATCCTCTACAATCGATTGAAGCTCGGGCTCCGATATATCTGTATGGCATTGCTGACACGCTGATTCAAATCCTTGTGACACATCAAAGGTAGGTCGTGGAATAGAAACAGTATGATCAGAGCGCTTGTAGGTTATTTCATTGCCTATAGCAAGATGTTGCCGTGTGGGCATATGACAAGCAATACAGCTACTGCCTTCAGACTCCACTTCATGGAATGTATGTGCCATTATATCGAGAGATTTAGTCACGTGACATGATAGGCACTGGTTATCGTCAAAACGATCGATTAAGGCGTTTCCTGCAATGTCTTGGTAATCGTTACTGTGAGGATTGTGACAGCTAGTGCAATCCATCGATCCATTAATATAACAATCGCTGTACAAATGGTTTAACGAATACCCAAAAGTTTGGATTCGACCATTTGCTCCAAATGGATTCTCATTGCCAAGTAAAGGTAGTTTTAAGGAATAGAATTCGTGAAGATCCTCACCGGGCAGGTAGTCTTCACGCAGAGGTGTTTTAACTGCGTGACATTGAAAGCACATATCCAAGCTTTTATCTGTACTTAACCCAACTGCGGAAACCATAGCAATGTCAGTATCAGACTTAATTATTCCATCAACAATATTTGACATAATCGTGGCATGTTTTTTTGCAGGACCATGACACGATTCACAATTTATTTCAAGAGATGTGAACTTTACATCATAAACATCATTTACTTTTTTAGCAATAATTTGACTACCATGACATTGTTGGCAGTTTGACATGTCAGCTATTTCGCCAATTACTCTATGCGGTGGCCAGTTATATAGATCATCAAGTACAAACTCAGGTTTTATCTTAACCCACTTTTCATCTGACCTCAACTGTACAAACCATACGTCTTCATGTTTACTATAATCAAAGGGTAGAAAACGATAGGTTCCGTCAGGGTATTTTCCAAAAAAGGTCTGTGTGCCACCGTTGACCATTAAACCTTTGCCAACTACAGATTCAACAACAATGGTTTGAATTAAGGCGCCATTTCTTTTTTCGATTCTAAATTGGTAAATATCATTGACAATTTCTGGGTATATGATCGCATCGTTTAGCTCTATTGGTGTTCCATCAAATGGCGCTATTACGTTCGCAGGGTTTGCAGGACCTCCAGCATTCGCATGTGATGATCCTTTCCATTGATCGTAGATATCTGCATGGCATGCTTGACATTGATTGCTACCAATGAAGTCTGCAAAATCAATTTTAGGGTCTTTATGTGTAAAGCTGGATAGCTGCACTAAGTCTTTCTCGCTTGAACAACTAATAATGAGCAAAACAAAAAAAGATAAAATAATTGAACTGAAACGTGTATAAAGCATTGGTGGTAATTTAATGTAAAAAAAAAGCCCCGCATATTCAAAATATGCAGGGCTTTTTAAAGCGTCATCTAGTTATATCTAGAATCCAACGTTAAGTGTGAAAACTGAACTTGCATCAAAACCATCAAATCCAGTTGGAATGTATGCATAATCGATTGATGCATTAACTCCAAGATATCTTTGAAGGTAAACAGTTCCACCAAATGAGACGCCATCGTACATATTGTCGATTTCAACCTTACTTGAAGATTCATCAACAGTTGTAGTTCTGGAGTCATCTGTACGTTCTACAGTTTCCATTTCAAGAAGGAACCCACCGCGAACTGTTAAAAGTCCAGGTAGTGAGTATGAAGCCATTAACTTTGTTTTGTCTTGTTCAAAGTTATTGCTTTCATAGGTACCAGCGACTTGAAGACCAGGCATGACATCATAAGCCATACCGATTTCAAATAACATTGGCACGTCAAACTCAGCAGGTTCAACTTTTAGGAACTGTGTTAAACGATCAGTACCGACTTCAACTGCTTTTGTTAAAAGGCCAGAACCTTCGTAGCGCATAGGTCTACCAAAGTTTCTAACCGCAACACCAACATCTAAGCCAGAAACGTTTAGAAAGTCCATGTATTGTACGCCAGCGTCAACTGTCATTGCTGTACCTTTGACCCTTCTAAATCCTTCTGAAGTCGTATTGACTGTTACACCCATTGATGTCTTCGCTGACATCATACGAGAGAACGTTAAGCCAGCAGTAAAATTGCTGGGTGAGAACTTCTCACCAGTTCCATCTGGGGCAAATACTGTAGTTACTGGGATTTCACCTACATCAAGCGATCTTACCGATATCCCGAATGAGTTTTTACCCAGCTTTACAGCTGCTCCAGCAAACATTACTGACATATCAGCAAAGTGTGAACGCTGTGAGAACGTTGTTTCTAGGTTATTAGCTGCCCTAGCCATTCCAGCAGGATTCCAGTACGCTGCACCTACTCCAGTAGCAGTTGCAACAGCACCACCGCCACTTAAATAAGCAGCACCCTGTGGGATGAGTAGAGACACTGCTGATGAGGTACCATTTCTAGCACCACCAGCCAGGTCACCACCATATTCGAATCTTCCCTGAGCCGATAAGGCATTTAGAGAGAATGCTAATACAGCTGTGATCGCAATTATTCTTTTATTAATCATAATCATGTTATCCTTCTCGCCTTAAAAGCGTTTTGAGAATTCTTCTTCTGTGACCATTGCAAACTTCAATACCTTTGAAGTGCCAAGTCCTGGCATGTCAATATGAATGACATACACACCACTTGCCAATGGGAAATCATTTGAATTTCTCATATTCCATCTCTGGTATTGTGTGGTAGTAGTCTTTTGGAAGTTTGCTACCATAGTACCAGCGACATTGAATACTTTGAAATAAACATCTTGTGATGTTGGAAGATGATTAAACGTTACATACTTAGGTAGCGGAAGAACTGAGTCTGTGCCTTCGAGCTCATGGCGTCCCATGTATGGATTAGGAAATACGTTTATCATTTGAACATCGTCTTTTGCAACTGATGAAGC
>CETL01082449.1_pt1 | contig 15891 bp, 12 predicted proteins | sample 356371 | NCBI WGS metagenome assembly CETL01 (sample SAMEA2622518, study PRJEB7988) | marine metagenome | biome: marine biome (ENVO:00000447); feature: surface water layer (ENVO:00002042); material: "saline water (ENVO:00002010), including plankton (ENVO:xxxxxxxx)" | depth 5 m | reverse complement strand
GAAGAACATTCCTTCCAAGGCATGTTTGAAATGGATTATACCTCAAACAGTGATGACATGGATCTTTTCATAGAAACCAAAGGGAAAGCACAGAATGTGAGAGGTGACACACTAATGTTAGCTGAAAATATGCCAAATATATTCAACCTAGCGGTGACAGATGATTTCGGTGCGAAAATCGTTGCTTCAGGCAATGGTGTTGAGAAATTGTATATCAAAAGAACCAATGTTCAATTCGAAGAAAATGTCAATGTATTGTCCTCTGAGTTAGTTGGAGAAGACCTTCAAGCAGCAGAAGTCCATATTTACAGACCACTAGAATATCCGGTGATTGTTGTTGATGGGATAACAGGGGGAAGAATCGTTGCCACTTCACACACAGAGGTAACAGTTCTGGGAATTGATATAGATGCTAGGGGTGCTCTATTAGACGCTCAATTCACCGGAATTATCCCAACAGCGTCCAGTATCGGAATTAATGGTGTGAATACAGATTTATCACTCATCAGTAGCTTTACTGGTGGCAAGATTGAGACAACACACATTATGATTGGGGATCCATTCTCCTCGTTGTTAGCTACGGCGATTGCGGTGGTGACAGGATGAGTGATGAGGAAGATTACGATCAAGAATTACACGATATCTCACAAGAAATTGGTGAAAAAATTGTTGAGATAGCGGAAAGAGTGCATCCACTTAGAGTAGCTCTCGCCGGAGTCATTATGCTGCTAATACTTGGGGCACTTGCATCGACTTGGTATTGGGTAATACCTAGAGATGATGTTGAAATCGATGTCGTATATCTTCAAAGAAATGGCCATATTGTCATGGCTGAATTGTTTAATGACGGTAGCAGAGATATAACAGACGTGACACTAAGCATTGATTTTGTCGATAGTGATAACGATGTAATCGAATCTATTGAAGTGTATTTCGATAAAGTATCTAGCCATACAAGTATTTCTGGCGATGAGATGGAAATAAATGTCCAAGGCTACACGGTTTGGTCTAAATATACCATAGTGATTGATATTAAGTGGACAAACTTTAGAGATGTCATAAATCAAGAGGTGAAGTCATTCCAAGTTTCTGAAACACAAACCGCCCAGTTTACACATGATTGTGAAGAAGTAACTTGGTTCCTCTGAGACTAATTACAATAAGTGCTAAAACAGACTTAGGTTGACATTTAAATGTGCGAAAAGTTATCTTAATGCTACTCATTCTCCTACTTGCAGGAGTACCGGTTGCAAATGATGCGCCAATTTCCGAAGATAAAGGGGGCATAGAATGGATAAAATTCGACTTGCCTAAAGATACAATAAGAAATTTTGTCGGACACTTGGACGAGTCGATATCTCTAGAGGAAAGGCCGTTAATTGCACACTCAAGAATTGGTATACATGATTCCGCAGGCACTTTATTTGACCGTGAAATTCCAGCAGAATTGCTAGTTTCTCGGCCAGACCTTTCGTTAGTTTTGGTGTCTTCGGACTTTAGAATTTCAGATGTTAGAAATCATTTACAAGATATCCAAGGATTAGAGGTAAGAGAATTCATTGCCCCCTCTGGGTTACTTGTTCAGGGCACTCAAAACGCTTTGAATACAATAAAAACTGTTGACGGCGTTTCTGCAACACAGCCGGTTCCATTGGCTATGCTAGTCGATTTTGCAATATTGTCAGATGACAATCCAATCCCGGTAAGGATAGAATCATGGAGGTCAGATATACTACTTCCCGGAGTTGATATTGTAGATGATTTTGGCATGAGGTTATTCCAGAATCTTGATTTTGTAGCAAAAAACTTCCTCACGGAATCCTACCTTGCAGAGACGGGTAGGTACGATGGTTACACAGCTAGAACAGTCGCTGAAATAGCCTCAGAGCCTTCCGTTGCTTGGGTAGGTAACCAGCCAATTCTAACAAATTGGAATGATCAATCAAGAAATCACATGAACATTAATGCCATGAAGTCATACTACACAACTGACTTGGATGGTTCAGGACAAATAGTTGCTGTTGCAGATTCTGGTCTAGATCACGACCACGGAGATTTTGGTAATCGAATCATAGGTAACGTTGACGTAATCGGTGACGGATCAACTGCAGATGCCCACTCTGGGCACGGAACCCACGTTGCATGCACTGTTTTAGGGGATGGGTCAAGAGGCAATTACCAAGGGGTTGCACCTGAAGCTGAGTTGTATTTTCAAGCTATGGAAAATGACAACAATGGAAACTTCCAGTGGGCTAGCATAAACAACATGCTCAACACTGCTTACAGTAACGGTGCGAGGATTCATTCCAACTCTTGGGGGTCAACATCATCGGATTGGGGAGAGTATACTTCAAGTTCTGAAGACGTTGATGATAGAACCAGGTATTACGACCAATACTACAGCGGTAGAGAGGGGTTGGTGGTATTGTTTGCCGCTGGAAACGATGGTCCTAACTCTGATACAATTGGTTCTCCTGGCACAGCCAAGAATACCATAACGGTCGGTAATTCTCAAAATCGATATTCAGGTGCGCCCAATTCGATTATGGATGGATCAAGTAGAGGTCCGGTTGATGACGGCAGAATAAAACCAGACATACTCGCACCCGGCGGTTATGTTCGTTCATGCAAAGCCCAGGAAGCGACAGATACAGGAGGGGCAACATGGAGCAGTAACTGGTATTTGGAATACACAGGAACTAGTATGGCCACACCTAACGCAGCAGGAACTGCAGCACTTATCAGAGAGTATATCACAGAAGTGGCGCAAAGGCCCGAACCTCAAGGAGCATTAGTCAAAGCGTTAATGATCTTAGGAGCTAGAGATGTTGGAGCTAGGGACATACCAAATATGGATGAAGGGTGGGGCCGAATTGATTTGAAATCAACTCTAGCACCAAATAACGGTCGAGGTATTTGGGTTGACGATCGCTCCGTATTATCCTCTTCAGGGAATTCCAAAAGTTATTCATTTAACATAACAACACCAAATCAACCATTCAAAGCAGTTGTCGCTTGGTCTGATGAGAGGGGGAGCCGATTCTCAAATACACAATTAGTGAACAACTTGAATCTTCTTGTAACCACACCAAGCGGAATTGAATATAAGGGCAACCAGTTTTCTCAGGGAAGATCGATTCAGGGTGGTAGTTTTGATTCTTTGAACAATGTAGAGGTTGTATTAATCGATTCGGCGGAAACTGGACTATGGACGGTTAAAGTAACTGATTCTGTTCATTCCGGATCAAGAGCCCAACCTTTTGCTATTGCCGTATCTGGCGTTGGGGTAAATGATTTGAGACCAGATCCATCTCCAATTCAATCTTCATTAAAGACAGATATTTCGATTCCACAGGTTGGAGATGAAGTCTTGGTTGAGATGAAAATATCAAATCTAGGAAATGTAAAGGCTGATGATGTTGAAGTTATATTCCAAGAAGAAGGTTTGTTCATAGAGTCCCAGAGTTTTGACTTGGGGCCAGGTGGCTCAAAGGTGTTATTTTGGGACTGGCAACCTCAGACAGCGGGAGGCAGGACTCTGACCTTCCTTGTCGATAGCAATGATATAATCGATGAAATTAATGAAGCCAACAATCGTATGGATGTAATTGTAAATGTTACAACACCAGGGGTTAGGATTGAGTCCGCAGGTTCAGTTTTAGTATTAGATGACATACAATCAACAACATCATACTGGCAAATAGTCCTCACAAATACAGCACTCTTGTCTACCAACGCATCAATATCTGCTATTGGTGTTGAAAACTCGGCTGGTGAATCTCAATCATGGTATGTAGGACTAGATGAAACTGACTTTAACCTCCAAGGTCAAGAAGGTGCACAGATAAATGTTACTTTGGTACATCCAGCCGGGCCAAATCCAGGATTTTATTCGATAAACCTACTAGGTTATGATGAAGATAATTCAGTCAGTAGCCCGTATACTCTTACTCTTGACGTGCCAGTCCTCTCGGAAACTAGGTTAGAATTAGATTACACATCTATTCCCGTTGACCCATCTTCAGAGACATCGGTAGATATCAGGTTATTCAACTTAGGAAATACGGACATAGGCTATGACGTATTCTTAGATTCGCCCCCTGGATGGCATGCAGGATTTGACGACTTATCCTCACAAGGAGGAGCTGTTTCAGCCTCAACTGGGCTCATGCTAAAGGATGGTCAGATGGAGATAGGAATCACATTTACCCCACCACAAGTAATGACCTTATCAGGTACGGAACTAACTATAATTTTGAAGGTGTTTTCCCAAACTGAGGAATATAGGATGATGGAATACTATCTCCCTCTGACAGTGACAGAGGTTGCGAATCTTTCGGTTGATCTAGAATCCTCTTTTACCAACGTCAATCCCGGTAGCACAATATCGCTTCAATATACTATCGAAAACCTAGGGAACATTGACTTATCACTTGAACCGGAATTACAATTACCGATAGGTTGGTCAAGAAATACTGATCTAAATCAATTTGATTTAGCATGGACAGAATCTAAAAATTTGCTGATATCTGTAACAGCAGGTTCAGACGCAAGAAGCGGCGAAATCAGTCTTGTAATAAGTGATTCAAGTGATTCATGGAGCTATTCTAAACAAGTAAATGTGACTCAAATTGCAATGCCTGTTATGACATTTGCTCAGATGGAGATAGGGGTTGATTCATGGGCTGATGTAAATGGCCCAGGAACACATCCTGCAGGAGTTCCAATCAACTACACATGGCTTGTAGAAAACCAAGCAGACACAATTTGGACACCTTCTGTATCCCTAAAGGCTGACCCTAGTTTGTTGGGTGATTGCTCGGACCCGGGGACAGTGTCTTTGGGAGACATTAAAGTCGTAGAGTGTACGATTATAATATCTTCAATGTTAGACCCCGGCTCTGAACCTCAATTCAAAGTAGAGTTGTATGATAGCTTAGTCTCAGTAAACCAAACAGTCTCAATGGTTGTTGCAGTGTCAAAAGAATTGAGATGGGAAATTGATAGGGGTAGTAGTTCACTGACGACAGGAGAAGAATCTACAATGTATTTAGAGATAACAAATACTGGAAATAGTTTCATTTCAGGCATGTTAACCGTTGATTTCGAGGAGGGTTTGTCAGTTGAAATCGAAGGGCCCAAGACCATAGATCTAGCAGCGGGGCAATCAGTAGAGGTAGTCTTGAAAATAACGTCATTAAAATCAGGCCAATCAGGCTTGGAAATTTCTTTGTCTGGCGATAGTGAAATATCCAGCCAGAACTTCGACATTCAATTAACAAGTGATGGTGATCCCGTAAGCGATGAATCGTCTTCAAGTGTTATTTCAGTCCTGCTTTTGATAGGTGTGATTTTAGTTATTGGTGTGAGTTTGATTATGGTAATACGCCTGCTGAAAAATCGAGGTAAAAACGGTGGGTCATTTTTTGATTCAGATTTTGCCTAGAATTCCAGTTTTTTAAACTCAATAGACTGAGTAAACAATACCATAAGATGGTATTAATGTTCTATTGCATGCTAATATTTGTTATGCAGACGAATCATAATTAGACAATTTTAATCAAAGGTCTCACTAAACATCTTTGGATAGGCTTTTCATGTGAAGACTCCGACCGGGGTTCATGGAACCCCGTGGAAAGGACCCAATTCGGACTAAAAACATCACAAGTATTCTACTTGTTTCTTTGATGTTATTTTCTCTCGTTCCTGCTGTCTCTTCCCCGGTAACCGCTGATGATTCTGGTCGTGATGCAAATATATCCTTGTCTGTATCTCCCAGTTCACAAACCGTCAATCCTGGCGAAACCGCAGAGTACACGGTTAGAGTCTACAACAATGGAGCCAATTCAGTATCTGTTAATCTTGCGGCAACAAATGAACAAGATTGTACTGGCTACTCCTCTGCAATAGGACAAATTGCCCAACCCATAGAATCAGGTTCCTATGAGGAGACTTTCCTAAACGTGACATTAGCTCAAAATGCTGAGGATTCATGCGTTACTACTGTAACTGCAAATGCGAATGAACAAGTAACTCCTCCAGATCAACCAGGACAACCTCAGCAAAAAACTCAGGATGTTGAAACAACAGCCGGAGATGGAGCTGGGTCAGCTGTATTTGGCGTTGATTTGACAGTTGAATCACCAAATAAGCAGTGGGGTGGCGAGACCACCGTTGAATGGGATGTGGAAGTAGAGAACACGGGTAGAGTTCAGGAGACAATAGAACTGAGTGTCGACCCTGTTGGTGGATCTGGTTGCACCTCTTCTGGCAGTCTGTCGATAGATGTTGAGCCTAGCCAGGTTACTGTCGATAATGAGTCCTCAGAATGGGTCACAGTTACATTAGAAGTTCCAGAAGGACAAGCCAGTAACAAATATTGCTGGGAAATCGAGGGGGTAGTCACCAATGATCAAAACCCAAATGGTAGTGCATCTGATACAGAACAGTTTAGCTTAAACGTTCCAGAATTGAAAGAATGCGACCTTGAATTGTCGAAAACTAGTCTCAGCATCATACCTGGTGAAACGGGGACTTTGAAAGCAACATTTTCCAACGAAGGAAATACTGACTGGTCTGTCAACGTAGGCTTCCAAGGCAGTCATGCATCATGGGCGAGTGTTGATGGCGCTTCAAGTGGAATGCTCCCATATAACAACGGAAACGGGGAAAAGGAATTTACTATCGAAATAACCCCGGACGACTCAATTGAAGCAAATTCACAGAAGACAATAACGATACAAGGTAAAGATGGTGCCGTCTCAAAATGTGATGCAGATGTTTCTGTCACTGTCGGGCAATCTTTTGGTGCAACACTTTCCTTAGGAAATACAGCCATATACAATGTTGAGCCAGGTCAAGAAACATCCACAACGTTGACCATAACAAATCAAGGCAATGGGCCAGATACATTCAGAGTATCCGCATCATCTCCGCCTCTTGGCTGGGCGGTGTCATTAGAATCATCAACAGTCTCAACCGAGTCTAGACATAGCAATGATAAGACTGGCACAATTGATGTTACTATATCCCTTCCACTTGACGCGCTAGCGACTGAGGAGGTCACAATTACCTTCTCGGTAATGCCGACCAACAGCGGCGGATCCTATGACACAAAGGACCTAACGGTGACTGTCAAAGCCGTCCATGATATGAGTGGAAGCGCTCCTGCTGAAGACCAGACTGGACGGTCAGATACGACTGTTCAATTTCCAATAAGCATAACAAATGAGGGTAATACACTAGACAGATTCAGGTTCTCTGTTGTCTCTCAAACCGCTAGACCTGCTTGGAATAAACACTTTGAGACCGCTGATGGTTCGATTATTACTGAAATCGATATTAACGCAAGACAAACAGCTGTTGTGTATCTTGTTGTTTCGGTTGATGGTGAAGAGGAATTAGACAGCACTCGTCTTACTACAAGGGTAACCAACCTTGGAGACAATAACAACGGAGATCAGGACGGTGATGGGGTCCCAGATAATCAGTTAGAATTCGAGTTTACAGCAATACTTTCGAACCGAGATTTTGCGATGGACGCTATAATCATGAATTCACCTGATGACCTTTCGAGAAATACCGCAGTTATCCTTCCTCCAGGTGGGAATGTTTCGTTCAATATACAAATCATAAATACCGGGGATTTGAGAGATGACGCTATAATTGACTTCAGCGGATTGAGTGGCATAGCTACCCGAACTTTGTACCTAGGTCCGGATATAATCACAGGCCCTATCACGGTTGAAAAAGGATGGGGAGGATACAATGCAAGTCGAGGGGGATGGTACCTTTCTGATGGCTCACCAGAGATTGAAAGTTCATTTGAAAGCATGAATGAAACCCTAATCTTTGCTGGCGAAGACGGCAATTACACAATCATGAGGTATTTCGTTCTCGTGGTTCTGGAAATCGAGGTCAATGGAGGGTCCGAAAACGGAGATGGTGGCTTATTAGAAATGGTTGTGACATCTGTATCTAATGCTGCAAATAGAAGTGGAAAAGTTAGTTTTTCCCTTTCTGTTGAAACAGTTTTAGATGTTGATATTAGCCTTCAAGGAGATTATGAAAGAGACATTACTTTCGGTGAAATAGGAAATTCACCTAAGTTTGAAATTAACCTAACCAACGCTGGTAATATCGAATCGGAATTCAAAATTTTCTCCAGTTCTGGCTTGAGGGGATGGAATGTTATTCTGGGTTATCGTGGAGGTGATTGTGTAAACAACGGAGATCACCTACTATGCACAATTGAAGATGGTGAAACTGTTGTTATAACAGCTAAGGTAAATCCTCCTGGTGGAGATAACGCAGAAATAGAAGACACGTTCAAATTCGTAATTTCAGCAGAACCCACAGATATAGGTCTTGTTGGTAGAGAAAATATCGAATTGACGGTTAATGGACAACCAGCGGAATTCGCACTAAACTCACTCATAACTCCTGAAGTTCTGTCTATTATCGGCGGAGTTGTGTTACTTGGTTTTGTATTTTTACTTCTCCGACGTAAAAAATGACCCCTACGGGGTCAGTTGTTTGGACCCAATTATTTGCAACGGGTTGAGACAACGCTTATGTTGGGTTATTGAGTGGGTCAACCAAGAGAGTCTTACTGCTCTCAGTTGGTGGCATAATTGGTCGGTGCGGAAACAGTTACCGGGACCTATCTTTCGATGGGTCTGATGACATTAATTGGCATTGGTATGCCAGTTGGTGCTTTCGTTACCCAATACTTCGTTATGCCCAAGGTTGACGCATCAAGGCCACATATGACAAAATCGTGGCTTCTGGAGGGCCATGAGCGAGATCACAGCCTGTATCCTAGACGCCTGTCCACATATGAATGTGGCTCTGAGCCTGTCGGTGAAGCAATGATACAATTCCATTTCCAGTATTATTGGTATGCAATTATCTTCTTAGTTTTTGATGTTGCATTTATGTTTATGGCATTGGGAGGACTGTTAGCAATCGATGCAACCGGCGTAGGAAGCAACGATGCAATTGCAGTGGTTGGCAAAGAGATGCTCGTGTTGACAGTTTTCTTTACAACAATGACGTTGGGTGTATGGCACGTATTCCGTAAGAGAGGCCGAATTTACATTTGAGGTGAAATAATGAGTGAAACGGGTGAAAACTACACTACTTTCAACAGCCGTGCGCTTGTTGAAGTAGTCGGTGATGTAACCGACGAGGCCCTCAAAGCCACCAAAATCAAACAACTGCTTAGCGTCCTTGCTGGTAGATTCTTCAACTGGGCTGGACGTAAATCATTGTTCACTCTGCACTTGGGAATCAAGTGCTGTGCGATTGAGATGGCTGCTTCTGCTACCCCTAGATTTGACGGTGACAGGTTTGGTGTCCTATTCAGATCAAGCCCTCGCCAATCAGATGTTTTGCTGGTAAATGGACCAATTTCGAAGAAATTTGCTGACCCTGTCGTCCGGCTCTGGGAGCAAATGCCTGAACCTAAATACTGTATAGCGATGGGTGAGTGTGCAATTTCCGGCGGCCCATATTACCAGTCTTACAACATCTTAGAAGGTGTAGATACAGTAATTCCGGTAGATGTTTACATTCCAGGATGCCCGCCTAGGCCCGAGGCTCTTATCGATGGTTTTGGCAAGTTGCGCGAGAAGATAATCCGAATTGGTGGAGCTCCTTCAACAGGCAGAGATGGCGATAAGCCAATAATCGTAGGAGATGAGTAATTTGGGCACTACGATCACTGCGGGCCAAAATTCTGAGGCAGCCAGAGCTGCAATGGATGACTTGAATGGCAGATTTTCTGAAGCCGGAGTAGTTTCTGAAGTTATTGCGCACAAAGCCGGAAAGAAACAGAAATTTGTCAGAATCACATGTGGTCCAAATCAGTTGAGAGGGATAGCAAAGCATCTAAAGCACAACCTTGGAGTTAACCATTGTGCAATGGTGACCGGAACACACTACCCTGAGGGCGAGAGTGAAAGAGGTTGGGAAGTCGCCTATCATTTGCATAGATGGCCGATTAAAGATGTCGAGGCTCACACTATGACAGTTCACGAGGGTGAAAAACTCAAAGGGCAAGAAGTTCCTATGGAATTTGAAGTTTTCATACCTTTACCTGCTGGAGATTCACCATCTGTTCCATCGATACAAGACATTTGGGAAGGTGCAGACTGGAATGAAAAAGAAACTTGGGATTTGGTTGGCATAGATTTCGTAGGACACGTAAATATGCACCGTGTATTGAACCCTCATGACTCTCCAACTGGGTTCCACCCTCTGCAAAGGCAACACAAAATTAGGTATCACGATTTCAATGAAATGTATGACGACCCTCAAGGTTTTGGTCGTAAACCAGTCGATGAGGGACGGGTAAAGTGAGGTGGTAATATGGCAGAAATGTGGATTACTATGGGCCCTCAACATCCCATGACTCACGGTTTGTGGACACTTCGTGTGAAGGTAGATGGAGAAACTGTAACTGATACTGAGGCGGAGTTGGGATACATACATCGCGGGGTAGAAAAAATCTGTGAAGCAAGAGATTTCACCCAAATCACTCCATACTGCGACAGGCTGTGTTATGTCAGCGCTATGACTTGGTCACATTCGTATGTCATGGCAGCGGAAAATTTGCTTGAAGCTGAGGTTCCAGAAAGGGCTGAATATATTCGCTTAATGGCTGCCGAAGTGCAAAGAATTGCAAGCCATTTGATGTGGTTAGGAGCATTTGGTCCAGACATTGGGAATCTAACTTTGATGACTTGGTGTCTAAGAGACAGAGAGATGTTCTTAGATCTTTTACAGGAGTTAGGTGGATCAAGGATGCACTACAATTATCCTCGTATAGGTGGAGTCAAAAGAGATATCCCAATTGGTTGGGCTAACCGTTTGAAAGCAAAAGTTCAATTATTTGAGAATCGAATAAATGAGTATGAAATGCTGCTCGATGAATCTACAATTTGGCTTGTAAGGCTACAGGGTGTTGGTTACGCTACCGCAGAAGATCAGATAAATGCAGGAGTCACAGGGCCTAATATCAGAGCAGCAGGGGTAAATGTAGACGCTCGATGGACAAATCCCTATTCCGTTTACGATCAGGTTGATTGGGAACCTGCTGTCGAAAAACCAACTAGCGTCAAGGGAGCAGATTGTTACGATCGCTATCGGGTTAGAATGGAAGAGATGCGCCAGTCATGCAGGATGCTTCTAGACGCAATTGATAAGATTCCAGGCGGAGCAAACACGCACTATCAGCCAGGTGATGAGATGCTAATCACCAAAGCACCCACTAGGTCTCCTGCAGGCGCAACCGGATTCAGCACTTATGAATGCACAAGAGGGGTTTCAAACTTCTATCTACAAGGAGGGGGAGACGGCCGTGGAAAGCACCCATACAGGGTGTCGATTAGGTCTCCCATGTTCATTACAATTCCATATGTGGCCAAGACAATGATTGGTTACAAGGTTGCAGACATACCTGCGATTATGGGTAGCTTTGACCCATGCATAGGGGAGACAGACCGTTGAGGTGACTATCATGGACGATTGGCTTCAACTTCACGATTTAATATATCATAAAACACGTGATGGTGCAAACTTCCTATTGGAGGGAACTTTCTTAGAAGATGCAGCGAATGATATTGCCTTTTTCTTATTTACAACAGTAACATGCTTAATCACATTTGCAGGTATAATGCTCTCAATGTTTATGATTTTGTGGATAGAGAGAAAATTCTACGCTCGAGTAAACGACCGTCGAGGTGCTACAACAGCATTAAGATCTCTGTGGGTGGGTGAAAACGGTGTTACTGCTGGAGAGTGGTGGAACATGATTCCTTACGGCCTTGGAAAGCCTATTGGAGCAGTGAATGGGTGGTTAAACAAGGTTGCAGGAAACGACGGACATGAACATGAAATGGTTAACAGAGTTGGCAATAGGTCTTGGTATGGTGTTACAATCTTCCCAGGTTTCTTCCAAAATATTGCTGATGGTATGAAGTTCCTAACCAAGGAGCACATGGTCCCATCAAGAGCAGATAAGGTGATTTTTGAACTTGCTCCATTCCTTGTTATATCCTCAACAATTATGATCCTTGGAATGATTCCACTTTCTAGCGGAATATATGGAGCTAATCCAGAACTGTCTGTTTTGTTTGCATTTGCAATCTTTGGAATAGCCCCGCTTGGAGTATTCTTTGCTGGTTGGTCTTCTAACAACAAATACACTCTACTTGGAGGTATCAGAAGTGCAGCACAATTGACTGCGTATGAAATCCCACTTTTGTTATCCATTCTTGGAGTTTGTATAATGGCGGGATCCTTTAATTTCCTCGAGATAGTTCATTTCCAACATTCCTCTGGAACTTGGCTCTTCTTCCTTATGCCACTCGGAGGAGTTCTTTTCTTAGTAAGCATGATTGCCGAAGTTGAGAGAATTCCATTTGACATGCCAGAGGCCGAGGCAGAATTGGTCGAGGGTTGGTGGACAGAATACGGGGGCATGAGATTTGGGCTATTATTCGCTGCAGAATACATGCGAGTTTATGCTGCGAGCATTCTATTCGCTCACTTCTTCCTTGGAGGATGGCATGCACCATTTGCAGGCTTGATTGGCTCCATACCATTGGTTGGAGACCTTTGGCTAGCAATACCTGGCATTGGCTGGACACTGCTCAAGGCATGGCTGATATTCACAGTTGTATTCGTTTGGGCTAGAACAGCTCTTCCGAGAATTAGAACAGACCAAATTCTAGAGTTTGGATGGAGGATGTTGCTTCCACTCGCGGTATTGCAGGTTGCACTTTCATTAATTTACAGGCTATACTTCTTTGACCCTTCTGCTATGGTAGATATCACAGACACGGCAGGAGGATGGGCTTGGGATTTAACTGTCTTAGACGTAACCATACCTTGGGGCTATCCAATCCTGACTACCATATTTTGGACCGGAGTTTTCATTGTAATGATGAAGGATGAGAACATTGAGGAGAACGAGGCTCGTATGTATCACATAAGAACAATGACTCCAGCGGGAACGCATACAGCCGGAACGGAGTGAGGTGAGAACATGCCAGCACACCCCCACGCAAAGCCCAATTTTAGAAACCTATTTTGGTATCCATTCAAAATTACAGGGCTTACAGTTTTGCGAACATACGAATTCATCGGTAAACGATTTTCGAGTGGTTACCACAATACAACTCATCCAGAGTTCGTGCATGATGGAGATATTGCAAGATCTGAAAAGACCAAACACCTCAATGATATAACCGCACACCAGTATTCTCCTGATAGGTCGGGAACTGATCTTACCCCTACCATTTGGAAACCTCAAACAGTTAATTATCCATATGAAAGGATTGAAGAGATTGAGCCATGGTTATTCGTTCCTGGAAACTACAATGGACGTATAGGGGTAATTTGGGAAACATGCACTGCCTGTAAGATGTGTGTCAACGTTTGCCCTAATTCATGTCTACATATGACAACTGAACTTCGTGTAGACGTTCTTGATAGCGCTGAAGGCGAATGGGAAGGATATGGAGCCCAGTTAGAGATTGGAAAATTCGCTGCCGTCGAGAGACCAGAAGTTGCCGAGTCAGTTTCGGAATTCGTTCTCGCTACTGCTCACACAGATGCACCTGACGAATGGCGTTTCGGAGAAGTTTTGGATCTATCTGGAAGCAGTGCAAAGATGCGCTGGAACGATAGTGGTGAAGTTGACGATGTGCCTCTTGATCTACTTTATCCAGCGGATGATCAAATCGTTTCTGGAAGAATTGATTTGGGTAGGTGCATGTTCTGTGGACTATGTATGGAAGCATGCAACTTTACATCCTTCTTTATGACCAACGAATACGATGGAATGTCTGGATTTACTCGACAAGAATTATGGATGGATGCTAGTAGAACTAGGGTCCTAGTTGGTGATCACCAAGAAGCAGTGGACGCCGAATTAGCAAAGAGAGCTAGCAAAGAACGAGACAAGAGGGCAAAGAAAGCCGCTAAAGCTGCCAAGGCAGCAGGGGAGGCTTGATTGTGGACTTGGCGATGTATCTGGAAACGGGTATGTTTTTTCTAATGAGTTCAATAGTAATTGGCGGAGCCCTCGGTCTTGTTTACATGCAAAGAGTAGCTCATTCTATGATGTGCTTGATTTTCTGTTTTATGGGAGTTGCCGGTATCTTCATATTAATGGGTGCAGAATTCCTTGCTGTAATTCAAATCTTGGTTTACCTTGCAAGTGTGATGCTGGTAGTTCTATTCGGTATCATGCTAACGAGAAGACAAATTCTAGAGGAGGATTTTGAATGAGACTCCTCTCAATGCTTGCTAGATTTGGTCTAATCTTCCTTGGTGCAGTTCTAATTACTGCAGTTTCAGCAGACATAGTTTGGGAGGATTCCTCAGATTATGAGGTAACAACTAGCGATTTGGCAGAGTCACTATTTGGAGAGTGGGCATTACCACTTCTAGCGCTTGGGTTCCTCATGGCGATGGCTATGGTAGGAGCAGCTTACCTAGTTCGAGATGAAAGATTGGTTAACCTCGAATGGGAGTTAAGCGGTGGTGAAAAGAAATGATAGATCCAGCATGGGTTTCTGGACTTGCTGCTATACTTTTCATCATCGGTTTGTGGGGGGCTTTTAGCAGAAAGAATGCAATCGTTGTTCTAATGTGTATTGAGCTAATGCTGAATGCAGTAAACCTGCAATTCGTTGCAGCCGCCAATCATCATGGCGATGTAACAGGATGGGTGTATGCGATTTTTGCAGTAGCTATTGCAGCAGCTGAAGTTGCAATTGGATTGGCAATCTTCCTTTCCATGTATGGGCAACATGAAACGATTTCACTTGATGAAGTGAATCTGTTGAAAAATTGAGGTGAGAATATGAGCGAATTTGAAACAATAAATTACGCTGTTCTAATACCTCTGCTTCCAATGCTGGCATTCCCAGTAATCCTATTCTTTGGTAGACTCTTCAACGGAACCCCTACTTGGGTTAAGAATCTCAAGGAGGGAGGTATACTTGCTCTCTGTGTTATGAGCGCAAGTTTGATTCTCTCCTTACTGTTGATCAAGGACCACATAAATATGGTTGGCACAGCGAATATTTACACATGGTTTGAATCTACTTGGTGGAGTGGCGGTAATGAATATGAGACTAAGGTATTTGGAGTTGGAGTATACATTGACCACCTTACAGTGATGCTCTTGTTTGTGGCATCTTTCTTGTGTTTATTGATCAATATATTTGCAATTGGTTATATGAATACAGATCCAATCAACGACAATAGAAACCACAGATTCTATGCAGAATTCGTATTGTTCTGTTCTGGTATGTTGGGAATGGTTCTCGCAGACTCGTTCCTCTGGTTATTCATATTCTGGGAATTGATGGGACTGTGTTCCTATCTACTAATCGGATTTTACTATGAAAGACCAAGTGCCGCTTATGCAGCAAAGAAGGCGTTCCTCACTACACGTGTAGGTGACGTATTCTTGGTAATTGGGCTAGTGATGTTATGGAATCTATTTGATGGAACTTTAGATTATGAAGTCTTATTTAACCCGGATGAGATTGCAAAAGTCAACTCTGGCGACTTGCAAATCGCTCTTGGAATGATGTTCATTGGTGCGGTTGGAAAGTCGGCACAATTCCCGCTTCACGTGTGGTTACCAGATGCGATGGAAGGTCCTACGCCTGTGTCCGCTCTAATTCACGCTGCAACAATGGTAAATGCAGGATTATACATCGTAGCAAGGATGTTCCCGTTCTTTACACACGCAGACATGGGAGCATTATCCACGCTGGCGATAATCATTGCTTGTATTGGTGGAATTACAGCAGTCATGGCCGCATTGATTGCTTTCGTTCAAATGGACTTGAAGAAGGTTTTAGCATA
>CETL01145069.1_pt1 | contig 16234 bp, 16 predicted proteins | sample 356371 | NCBI WGS metagenome assembly CETL01 (sample SAMEA2622518, study PRJEB7988) | marine metagenome | biome: marine biome (ENVO:00000447); feature: surface water layer (ENVO:00002042); material: "saline water (ENVO:00002010), including plankton (ENVO:xxxxxxxx)" | depth 5 m | reverse complement strand
GTCATTGCACCAGTCGTTGTCTTAAATAAATATGACAGTAGTTCATAACAGGAAAATACAATGGATTTTTTATCAGATGCACTGAAGGTTGAATTGAAACAACTTATTAATGAAGTGTTAGATGAGAGAGAACATCAGAAAAAACTAGAAGGTCCTTATGACTTTCCAGAGTGGGATGAAGATGACAAGAGAATGGATGTGATAGGTCAGAATGGTAACCTAGGATTACATTATGATGAAATTGAAATTTGACTTTTAATTACCAGAATATCGCAAAAAAAATTCGCCAAAATTTTTCGCGTGTAAGGTTTTTTAGTAACCCCCGTAACTACCAGAAGAACCAGAAGAAGAACTAGAACTACTACTGCTACTGCTACTGCTTGAAGAAGAACTAGAACTACTTGAGCTTGATGAAGAACTACTTGTGTTTGAACTAGAAGAAGTTGAGGATTCTCCTGCTGTAGCTGTTGCAGTTCCTGCTATAGTAGTATTAGATGTATTAGTTGTGGTAGTTGTTGTATTAGCAACCTCAGTAACAGTAGGTGTAGTTCCTGATCCTACCTGTACGGTTGTGCTTCCAGGTCCATTATCATATGATGTTACATTTCCTACACTTGCATCTCTACTTACACTACCAGTAACATAACCTGCATTATCAAGGAAACGAGAAGACATATTTAGACTACTCTTTTTATTACCAAATCGATCTAGTTCTGAGTGAGGTTCGTATGCAATTACATCTTCAAACTCTGCTAGTATTAGTTCTATTACAGGTGGTGTAGGTAATTTTATAAGTCTCTTCTTCTCATTCAAATAGTCTTCATACTCATAGTTTGTTACTGGATATATTGATTGTTGTTCACCTAGAGTAGAACCATCAGGTAATACAGTTCTCCAAGTATCATTTACAGTTATCCCTGCTTCTAAAAATACCTCTCCATTATATTCTGCCTTGACTGTTTCGTAATGATGAACAGCATCAGGGTTAGAATATTTTTGTCTAGTATATTCTTGTAGATCATTAATCTTTTTTGGCCACTCTTCATATACATCAGTAATATTGTTGACCATCAATACCATCCAGTCTAAGAATGGATCATTGAAAAATGCTAGTGCAATATTAGCAGGTGTTTCATCTTCTCCTACTTCATATGCTTCTAGTAAAGTTACATATTGATCTAAGTCTGCTCTAGTTTTTGCTCTTCTGAATATATTTTTTACAAGACGATACTTAAAGTCCTCATCATCTTGGATGCCTTCGCCAACATATACATTAGGTAGATAAGAAAAGAATGCCATTAGTAACCTGCTGCAACGTCCTGTTGTGTAAGTAGTCTAGTCTCTGTAAATGTTATAGTCATAACTATCGCAGGAGTATCAACTGTTTTTTCATCTGGATTTTTAAGTGAAACGTATTGGTTGTCTGGTGTATAGTTAACATTAATACCTGTGCAGACTGAAGGATAGATTTTAAACATCAAATCTCTTCTTGTTGATGGTTCAAGACTTGCAAGTGAACTTGTATTAGTACCGAAGCGAACGAATCTTAACTGGTATCTATCAGGAACCTCGAAGAATCTATTTTGATATGCATATCCTTGACTACCACTGAACGCAGGAGTTTTAAACCAGTCCTGATCAAAAGTCATCTTATCTCTTTCGTTAGTCTTACCATATGCTTCAAACTTTTTATTCTTATTAATAAATTGTTTGTTGTAATCACCCGCAGCAATCTTTGGAACTGATCCTACTTTAATATAATCTATGATACTTTTAACTTCTTGTGCCTCTCTTTTATTCCTTGATAAGAATTTGAATGCAAAGTTATGAGTTCTAAAACTCATGCCTTGGAATATCTGTTCACTATATGGGTTGAATATCTTACCACTCTGTAATGATTGTATAGTATTAATATCTAACTGACCTTGAAGACCAACAAACTGGTTGAATCCATTGATCATTGAGAGTATAGCACCAGTAGAGAACTCAGGTAGTGCAGCAGCTGCAGCATCTTGTAATGTTCCTGCCATTGCAGTAAAGTCTTTACCATCACCTAGTAGTCCCATTGCTGCAACACCAGACACACCAACGTCTGCTCTTCTATATGCAGGAGCATACTGTGTTGTAATTTGTGGAGGTATAGCAATGTAACACCTGTCTGGGTGTGCAATTATTGTTTGTTGATTACCTGGTGTGCGTCTATCGTAGAACGCAGGGACTTGTTTATCATCATACTTAAATCTTTCACGTCTAATCATTAAGTAATCGGTTGCATCAGTAGGCATATCGGCTGCCTTACCACCGTGTTGAGACCTAGTAGCTGGTAATCTGTATGGATATCTATAAACGCTCAATTTTTTACCTAAATAGTCTGTGAACTCATGTATTATTTATGAGGTATCAAGGAAAATACCGTCCTACCTTTCCCAAAAAGTACAAAGGTGATTATCACAACATTATTTATAGGTCTTCATGGGAATATAAGTTTATGGTATGGTGTGATAGATCATCTTCTGTCACAGAATGGGGTAGCGAAGAGATTATTATCCCATATATAAACCCTGCTGATGGTCGTCGTCACAGATACTTTCCAGATTTCTATGTAAAAATAGGACGGAAAAAATATATGGTTGAGGTAAAACCTTTGCATCAAACAAAGGAACCTAAGAAACAAAAGAAAAATACAAAGAGATATATCACAGAGGTTGTCACTTATGCTATTAATCAAGCAAAATGGAAGGCAGCTAGAGAGTATTGTAAAGATCGTGGATGGCAATTCATGTTAATAACAGAAAAGGAGCTTAAAGTATAATGTTAGGTAATATAGTTGGCAACATATTCCAAGCGATAGGACCTGCATTCGATCAGACTCTACAAGAGTATGCTAGTATATTCAATGGTCTTTCATCGTATGTTCCTAACCAACAAGACGCTAGAGATAGTTCTTTCCAAGAGTTTATTGCATTCTCTAGGAAGATGTCGAACAATCCTAGTTACACCAACATGTACTCGGTGCATTTCCTTACACCGTCAATGTTTGGTAGTAAACCAGGTTTCTCTTTAAGTAGTAATGATGAACAATTCTTATTGGATTACTATTGTGATAGTGTAAACCTACCTAGTAAACAGATGGCTACTGGTCAACTGGTAACACAAGGTTCACCTCATAGATATGTGACTGGAACTAATTTCAGTCAAGTTAGTATGACATTTAAAATGCCAGCTAACTCTAAGACAAGAACAATATTTGAACGATGGTTATCCTTTGCAAGAAATGATGCAGATCAATATGTAGATTACTATGATAATTACTGTGCACCTACAGTAAGGATCTTCAAGTGGGAGAGAGGAGGAGGACAAAACTTTAGTATATGGGGTAACGATGCTTGGAGTGCGAACGTTAATAAACTAAGTTACAATCAAGGATGGCTTGGCACTCCACAAAGAAACCGTATTACTGCCATGTGGGAGTTGAGACAAGTTTTTCCATTCAACATAGGTTCAACTCAGTTGAATAACATGGAGTCAAGAATTAATACACTGACTGTAGGATTTTATTTTGAACGGTATAGATACTATGTTCCACAATATACTGATTGGGGTGACGCGAATGCACAAATTCCTGGTGACCCTCAACATAACCCTGCAAAAGCTGACGCAAGAAACGTAGTTGGCAGAGGAAACTGGATCACATATAACTTTTAGGAACCCTCCTAAATAATTGTACTGAATTGAAATTATTATGGCATTACCGACCTTAGTAACACCAAAATTTAAAATGAAACTACCGTCTGACGGTAGAGTGGTAAACTTTAGACCATTCCTTGTTAAAGAAGAGAAGGTTCTATTGATTGCTACTGAGACTGGAAACCAAGATAGTATTGTAAATGCTATTAAAGATATTATTGGTGCATGCACTGATATTAAAGATGTAGAAGCACTACCAACATTTGATATTGAATTTGTATTCTTACAAATTAGAACCAAGTCTGTTGGTGAGAGTGTAGAAGTGGGTGTAACTTGCCCTGACGATGAGGAAACACAAGTCGAAGTTAAGATACCTTTAGACACTATTAAAGTGGTTAAAACTAAGGGTCATAACAAAGAAATTAAAATGTCTGATGAGATTTTAATTACTATGTCTTATCCAAGTCTTGATACTTTTGTTAAGGCTAACTTCACAGAGAATCAACAAGACGTTGATCAAGTCTTTGACATGGCAGCAAGTTGCGTTGCAACAATCACAACTCCAGAAGAGGTACATGATTGTAAAAACTTACCAAAGAAAGAAGTCCTAGAATTCTTAGATCAAATGAGTTCTGCTCAGTTTAAGAAAATTCAAGACTTTTTTGAGACCATGCCTAAGTTATCTCATAAATTAAAAGTTACAAACCCTAAAACAAAAGTAGTAAGTGACGTGACACTAGAAGGACTAGCATCTTTTTTCGGATAGCCCTTCTCCATAATAACCTTCGGGCTTATTATGATACCAATTTTGCTCTGATACATCATCATAAATGGCATATAGAACACATTGAAAACCTTATGCCTTGGGAGAAGGAAATCTATGTGACTATGTTAATCGACTTCCTTAAGGAAGAAGAGAAAAGAATGAAGGATCAACAAGCAGCTCAACAAGCAAGTGGCTAACCCAAAAATAAATCCTTACAAATTAGTTAACCCTAGCGGATCAGGAAAGAATACTTTAGCATCTAACGGTCCTAGAACCAACCTGCTTGCAATTAATCGCATTGGTAAGACTGTTAATAGTATAGGGCTAGTAGTAAAGGATCTTCATACTATATCATTATCATCTATTAAAGTTGATAAGATGAGGGAGGTCGCTGAACGTCGTAGACTACAGCGTGAAAGAGATCAAAGAAATGAAGACGAGTTTGAAAGACAGAATGCTTTAAAGGGTAAAGGTCTTAAGAAAATTAAGAACGTAAAGAAACCTAAGAAGAGTCTTGTACAAAGGTTAGTAGATTCTTTGTTCGGAGGATTGCAAGGACTCTTATTGGGTGCTATGCAATTTCTTTCTAGTCTAGGAACTTTTTTAGTAACGAAAGGGATATTAGAATACATTGGTAATAGAGAGAATATACATAAGACTGCTGTATTCATACAGAAATTAAGTTTTGTTGTTAAGAAGTTATATGGTTTTGCGAAGGGTAGTGTTAATAAAATAATGGATGGGTTCTCTTCCTTAGTTGGTAAGGATAGCACATTCTTTGGTAGGTTAAAAGGTTTAGGGACATTATTATTAGGGATAGTAGGACTAGGAGCATTGTTAAATCCATTTGGATTGATGGATTCTATCCTCAGAATGTTGAATCTGGATTTTTATAATCCAAATAGAAATGCTCGTAGCAAAGGTCCTAATTCAACTGGAACAAACACGGGAAGATCAGGTCCTACTCCTAAGTGGAAGAAGGTAACTAATGCTAGTAATTCTGTCGCTAGAAACTTTGGTAAGAATGGAACTAGAGTATATCAAGATGCACTTAAGCAAGGATTATCTGAGTCGGAAGCACTTAAGAGAGTAAAAAGAGTAGCAAGAAACAATCCATCAGCATTTAGGAAACCCCCTACGACATCAGGTTTAAGTCCTACATCAGCACCTGCAGGAAAGGTATTATCAAAAGGTTTGAGTAGATCCTTTGGTCGTGGTGCTTTAAAGTTTCTTGGAAAGAATAATGTAAAACTTCTTAGCAAAGCATTTAAAAATACCTTTGGTAGGATACCTGTCTTTGGTGCAATATTAACAGGGGTATTCTCAGTATTAAATGGAGATCCTTGGAAAGCAACTCTATTTAAAACAGCAGGTGCTGCTATTGGTGGTGCACTTGGAACTTTGATCCCTATACCAGGTATAGGATCACTTATTGGTATGATGGGTGGTGAGTATGTTGGTGAGTTATTATATCTTGGATTCAATCCTGATGTACCAGGTGGAGGATGGAAAGGAGCAGGTAAGAAGTTAAGAGATGATCTTACAGGTCTCTTCAATAACTTTACTAAGATGATGAGTTGGATAAAGAATGGATGGACAAAATTCTATGCAGGAATACCTAAAGTAAAGATACCAGATTTCCCTAAAGATCCCCCTGATTGGATACCAAAATGGATCCTAGGAAGAAATAAAATTTGGGGTGGTGCTAAACTAGCCATAAAGGCAATGATGGGACCTATGTCCATGATGTTAGGTAAGTCTATACCTAATGTCTTCTGGATGTTGAACCTAACGGGTAATACATTCCCATTATTCCATAAAGCATTCTTCAAAGGTCAATCATCTAGTGCAAGTGAAACATCTGGTGAAGCAATGAAGGGTGTAGCAGGTGATGGAGAAGGAGAGACTACTTCATCATCTACAGTAGCAGGAACAGCAACTAACACTCCTCAAGGTAAACCCATACGTAATAAACGTGGAAGAATTATAGGATATGATACTGGAGAACCAAAACCAGAACCAGTATTAGTTTCTCCACCTAAGAAGAACGAACGTGGATCAGGTGCAAAGAATAATTTCTGGGATTGGCAAAGTAATAACTTATCATATGATTATAAACCTTTTGTACCTCAAAAAGAATATAAAGGTGTAGAGACTGACAACGAAAGATATGGTGACACAATGCCAGAGGGTGCCTTTGGTATTGGATCTAAGAAGACAGATAAAGCAAAGAAGACTAAGAGTTGGTGGAACCCATTCAGTTGGGCAACAGGTGGTAAGTTAATAAGACAACTACCACGACTAACAACTAAACAGTATTTTATAGGTAAGATATTTAGAGGCATCACAAAGGCTGTTAGTGGTGTGGTTAGTGGAATAGGTAAAGCAGTCGGTAGTGTTATGAGTTCACCTATCGGTAGTCTTTTAGGAACTGTTGTTCCATTTGTATTCCCTGCTGCTGCACCATTTATAGGTGCTGTTAGAGCTATAGGTGCTGCTGCATCTGGTGATATATTTGGTGCAATTACTGGTGGTATTGGTGCTTTAGGTGGTATGTTCCCTGGTACATTCGGTGGTATAGCAGATAAGTTTGGTAGTTTCATGAGCAATAATCCACTAGGACAAGCACTTGGTGGGTTTATGCAGGGAGGTATTGGTGGAGCATTAGGTGGATTGATGGGTGGTCTTGGCTCAATATTACCAGAAGGTGTATCAGGAATGCTTAATAAGTTCGGTGGGTTCATGAAAAAGTTCCCAGCCGTAGGTGGGCTGATTGGTATGATACCTGGCGTTGCTAACGTACCAGGTTTGTCTCAGTTATTTGGTTTAGATTCCTTTGGTGCACATGGTTTTTCACCAATGGGATTGATAGGTAACATCGCAGACAGTATGGGATTTGGTGGACTGTTTAGAACTTTAACAGGCATGATGGGGACTGGTGGTCCAGGTGGTCTCATGAATGGTTTAAGAGAGATGGCAGCTGAATTGGGTGTCAAACCAGAAGTTCTAGGTGTTATGTCTGGACAAAGAGGATCGATGACTAGTAGAGGAAAGAATTTATCTAGAGAATATGCTATGCAATCATCTCTAGAGTTTATTCCTGTTCCTATGTTATTAGAGAAGTTAACAGAGATCCAAACTCCAGTTCCAATACCAAGAATGGTTCCTGTTCCTATGCCACAACCAGCTCAAGCATAATAAATAATCCGTATGGCAATATCTAAAGATACTAAAATAAATGTTTACAAGATGATTTCTCCTAACATTGGGAAGTCAGCTGCAGCTGGTGCTGCAGATAAAACATCTGCAAATTATCAGATGAAAACTATTCAAGCATTTAATAATCTAGGTGGTGTTCTTAATTCTATCGGTGGTGTTGTTGCTGATATAAAAAAGATAGAATTAAAAAGATTACAAGACGAAAAGAAAAGAATAAAAACTTTTGATCCCAAGTACACTAAGGTAGAGAAACCTAAGTTCGCATCCTTTGTTAATGATTTTATTGGTAGGAACGCACCTAATTTCTTAGAAGGTTTATTAAAAGTATTCACTGGGTTTATTAAACTTGCAGTCATTAAACCTGCACTAGAGTGGTTAGCGGATAAGAATAATCAACAGAAGATTAAAAATACTATAGAAACTATCTTCAAGTTCCTAAAATTTGTTACGACATTTATATCGAAACGACTGTCGGGACTGATGGACGGGTTGTATGATCTCTTACGGGATGATGCTACATGGTGGGAAAGACTCACGGGATTTGCCAAATCGTTTATACATTTGGGTGCTCTCTTTGTAGGTCTTAGATGGTTGACTAATCCTGTTAAGTTAATCAAGGATGTTAGAGGTGTTCTAACAATATTTTATAGATCATTAACTAGATTCTCTAAAGGACTAAGAACTAGAGGAAGATTTCCTGGTGGATGGAAGGGTAAATTATTAACAGGTGCAGTAGTAACAGGTGCTGCAGCATGGGGTATTAATAAGACAGTAAATGTTAATGATGAAGACGAGATGTCTTATGGTGGTTTCCGTCAGAAAAAATTACCTGAGTTTGCTACTGGTGGTTGGATCTCTGGTCCTGAATCAGGTTATCCAGTCTCTACAAGTCCTGGTCGTGGTAGTCCTGAGTTTATAGGTCATGGAACTGAGTACGTAGCGAAGAAAAATACTGGTGAGAGTTTTATTATACCATTCAATAACTTTGCTACAAGAGCAATGCCTGGTTTGACTGAAGCAAACATGATGACTGCTTCACAACTTGGGTTTGATTTACCACGACTTAACGATAAACAATTCTTCTTAGGTAAGATGTTTAGTGGTGCCAAGAATCTATTCTCAGGAAAAACTTGGAGTGGTGGTAACAGAGGAACAGGAAGAGATGGATCTTTTGGACTAGGAACTTACGGTAAAGGAAGACCAAGTGACGGAGCATCTGCAACAGCAGGTGGTGGTGCCAATGCAGGATGGCAGGGTAGATTGATGCAAAGTTTACCTCAGATAGGTAGTGCAGTATTTGGTAATAAAGGTGGTGCTATTGGTGGTGCTATCTCAACTATCTTTGGTGGAATGGGTTCTGGTGAAGGTGGTAAAGCAACTGGTATGGATATCATAAGAGGTATCGGTGGTGTTGCAAGTCAGTTTCTAGAACCAGGTAGTAAGGGAGCAAACATACTTAATACTGTTGGTGGTCTTGCTAGTACAATGTTCGGAGCAGGAACCGAAGGGATGTCCTTTGGTCAAAGACTCGGACATCTAGGAAAAGATTTCTTAGGTAGATTTGGTAATAACATGCTAGGTCAGTTGACTGGCATGGATGGTGCAGGTCTTAACCAAGCACTTGGTAATATATTGGGTGCAACTCAAGGTGGTGGAGGTAAGAGAGGTGCAGATCAAAAACTAGTAGGTGGTGGACAACAAGCAGTAGTAGAAGCAGGTCGTGGATTCTTGAACCAAGGATACACAGTCTTTAATCATCCTAACTTTAAAAATAATAGATGGAGAAAGGGACCTCCTAATAAATCAGGATATGATCCTGCAGCAAGACAGAGAAGTGGTAAAGGTGGTCTCTATGATAAAGGATTAGCATTTGATGTTGGTTGGTTCGGTAAGGGTAGTAAAGATGCTCAGTTACAGAACGTTGCTAACATGGCATACGGTAACAAGAAAGGATTAAAATTAACTTCTATTATTGGTGACATCTGGGGTAAATGGATCTTTGGTGGTACTAAGAAACCACCAGGTTCTTATGGTGTAAGAAATAAAATCCAAATGGGATTCGGTGACAGTCAAGTAGCAGGTAGTGGTGACATTGGCATGTCTGGAAGTGAGTTAGAAAGAATGAAAAAGGTCATCGCAATAAAGAGTGGTGGTGATCCAGATCAAATGGCAGTTACTGCTAGAAGTCTATTCAATCAGGCAAGTATGGGTAGTGGAACTACCATGCAGAGTATGACTGATATACTTGATTCTCTTGGTGTCAATGAGAACATGACAATCAATCCTGCTGTCCAGAATAAAGCGAACAAAGCTATAATGGCTTCGATGGACGACACTTGGATGAGTAGTATGCTAGGCAAGAAAGGTTACTCTGAACCTCAAGCAATGGCATTGATGAACGCTACTGGATTTGGTAAAGGTATTTACTCTGGTAAGTCAGGTGCATCTAGTATAAAATTTGGCGATGCTGTATTCAATACAGAAGATAATAAGTTCTTCAATACCTTCATGAAGAACAGTGACCTAGGTGTTGCAGATGGTAGTAATCCATTCTTCCCTAGTGGTTTAGAAACAAATACTAAAAAGAAAAACAAACGTGGTAGTGGTGCAAGGAAGAACCGTTCGGAAACAATGTATAGTCCTTCTGTATCTACTGCAAGTTCTGCTAACACAGGTAGTGGTAGTATATTAGGAGGTCCTTCAAATTCTGGTGGACAACAGACAGCTCCTAAAGATACTAAGAGAGAAGAATCATATGCTTTACAGAAGGTATATAAAGACAGAGCATACTCTAGAGAGCAGATCACAGAGAGAACAAGGAGACTTGTTGCTGAAACTATGGCTGCTGTTGAAGCACACAACGCTTCAGTAAGAGCAAACGTTGCAGCTGCAGCATCAGCAGTTGAAAAGATGAAGACAGGTGGTGGTGGTTCGTTACCAGGACTTGCAGGTGCTAAGTCAGCATTAAATGCTGCTAATCTTCAAAGTAATTTCAGTATTGCTAAGTTCTAATGACAATCCAAAGATCTAATGTAGGTGAAATTGAATATCGTCTTAGTCTTTTCAGAGATGGTAAACGTTTGGCGAATGAGGAAGGAGCATTCAACTTGTACAACTTCTGCAGAGGTTGGGAGATTCGTGAACGTCTTGATAGATCTACAGTAGAAGCATCATTTGTTTTTGAAGACTCTGCAGGTATCATCAACATGATGACAGGTCATGAAGAATTAAAACTACAAGTCACAACTTCTATTATTGATAGAACATATAACTTCAGAATATACTGTGTTCACTCACGTTCTAGAACAAACCCAACTAATGATGTGTTCATGGTTGAGGCATGTTCTACTGAGTTTATTAAGAATGAATCAGTTAGTGTCTTTGGTGATTCAACAGAAATTTTTCAAGGTAAAAGTGAAGCAAGTGATATAGTAAACAGTATTTTAACTGAATCAAGATACCTTGATAGTAAAAAGAAAGTATTTACTGAAGAGAGTATTAATAATCAAAGATTTACTGCACCTAACTGGAGACCTTTTGATACAATCTATTGGTTAGCACAGAGAAGTGTAAGAAAATCTAGGAAGGGTGGTATATTACAGAATGGATTTCTATTCTATGAAAATGGTTTAGGTTATCATTTCAGATCTGTTGATGGATTAATTGATGACATTAATGATCAGACATTCGACAAGCAAACAAATAAACTTACAGGAAAACCTAGGTGTTACAAGTATCATTACAGTCCTAAGAAAGTTGACGAGACTGCTGCTGATGCATTTACTATCAGTGGTATTACATTTCCAAGAGAGAAACATCTTTTAGAACTGATGAGGGATGGTAGTTTCTCAGGATACTCAGTTGGATTTGATCCAGTTACTATAGGATCATCTAAGATGGGTATGAGTACAGAACTAACAACTAATGATCCTACCTATGACTTGGATAAGATATGGGAAAAGATGTCTCATTTAGACGGAAAGAAAACAGTTAACCCTATGACTCAACTAGATCCTATTGTTCATACTATGGTGTCTAAACCAAGAAGAATTAGGTATTCATTCTTACCAAATCAAACATTTGATCCTAAGTTTATAAACAATCCTCAAGCAAACTATCAAGAGTTGATAGATTTACAAGCATATCAGTTCATGAGATTAGAATCTCTTAAAAATATTCAACTTAAAGTAACTATACCAGGTAACTTAGATTTGTATGCAGGTGGTGGAATAGATGTTATCATACCTGCTAACTTTAAATCTGGTAGACAAACACCATTAGACAGGAAATATAGTGGTAGATATTTAATATCGTCAGTAAAACATAATACTACAGGAACTATTCTTTACACCGAACTAGACTTACTCAAGGACTCTGTGTTAAGATAAATAATAATATAGTACAGGAGTTAGCTATGATTACCGAAGAATTTAAAGGTATCGGAGAAAATCCTCAAGCGAAAAGGACTCATGACTTAGATCACGAAGTTTATCTTGATCCTAAAGATGGAAAAGAGCATATCAATCATGGTATGTTAGAATATTCAGTAGATGAACTTAATACAGTTCATGCAGATTATGAATACTCTCACAAAGGTGAGGTAGTAGACCCTAATGAAGGTAAGATAAATGACTGGCATACAAGACATGAAGATAAGCATTTAGAAATCTATTGCGACAATCATCCAGACGCATTTGAGTGTAGAGTATACGACGATTAGATAGTATTTTTGTAATGGAGTCAATTTTTGATCAGTATCTGTTAGGTCATTGGCATAACAGAGCACAAGCACAATCTAATCCCTCACTATTTGCTCAGACAGAGATTATCTGGGCAAAAGAGGGTGAGTGGTATACTTCTAAGAATTTTTACAGAGTAGATGGTCCTCACAAACCATATCGAAATAAAAAACATAAGATAAAAGTAGCATCTAAAAGTTACATAATCATGCAGAATTTCAGGCTTGATGGAACAAGACATCAAGAATGTGATATGCATTTCACATTTCAAAATGATTATTGGAGTGGTAAACTAGACGGTACAAGATGTAAAGGTGAGAAAGGATACACAGTAGAATCTATGATCAATCTCTATGGAGATAAATTATTCTCAAGAGACAGAGGATTAAACCAGAAGGGTGAGAAAGTTTGGGGTAGTGATGAAATTTATAAGTTCGTCCGTATATAATTCAACTTTTAATTCCCAAAATACCGCAAAAAAAATTCGTGGTATTTTTTCGCGTGTAAGGTTTTTGTATTAAATATTACACAAATCCAAAGAAAATCTAAAGAACCTCGCGTTTGTGTTGATTTCAATATAAAATAGTAGAAGATATTCAAACATAATATGAGTGGTGACAAAGCACATTACGAACAACCAATAGTTTTTTATTCAGAATACATGACTGAAACAAAAAGAGTATTACTTCAGTTACATGAGGAAGATGAGGAATTACTAGTAGAGAAACCTTGGAGAAATGGCAGTCCACTAAGGGAATAAATAACTAAAAAACTGCTTAAAAATGAAGCTAGTTGACGGTATACAAAATGAAAATTCATCAGGATTTGTCGGTAAGGACGGTTTCTTTTGGTGGGTAGGAGAAGTAGAAGATAACGAAGATCCAATGGAATTGGGTAGAGTTAAGGTACGTGTGCTTGGTTATTACACTAATCTACAAGGTGGAACCATAGCAGACCTTCCTACTCATGCTTTACCTTGGGCTACAGTATTACAACATACATCACAACCAGGTAATGATGGTCAAGGTGAGTCAACAGGACAATTACAGACTGGTGCTGTTGTTATGGGATTTTTCATGGATGGTGAAACTGCTCAAATGCCGATAGTTATTGGTGTTATGAGAGTTAAGAAGTCTGAAAATACTAAGACAACTTCAACACTTGCTTTTACAGATCAGTTACCAGAATGGGGTACAGCACCTAATTCATCTGCTATACATCCTGCAGATAAAAATACTAACAAACCTTCAGCATTAAGACAGAGTGGACATAATAGTGTTGCATATCCAGGTCAAACTACTACAGAATCAGGAGGAGATGGATCTCCTAAAAATATTGGTGTAGATATACACGGTAGTTCATATAACCCTATTAAACCTTTAGATCCTTCACATCCATTTCCTACTGCTAATGGTATTGGTGGTCCTTGGAAGAGTTTAGAGTATAAGATGTCTTACATGGTAGAGGATTTGGCACATATGACCTCTAGTCTTGTTAAAATATCAGATGGCAAATATTTGGATATAGTTGTAGGTAAATACGTAACAACAAAAGACTTAACGATGAAAATAGATAATTTCTTGACAGTTATATACAGTCAAGTTATTTCTACTATGCGTCAAGCAACATCTACACTAGCAGATACTTTAAAAGTAGATGCATTACAGTCAGACGCTACTGGTATACCATTTGCATCATATAATTCTATTCACGAAGCAGCAGAAACAGTTTTAAAGTCTTTATGTGTTATAGACGCTAATATTGACACTTATAAGAAAGAACCTTTAGATACAGTTGGTAAGTATATTGATACATGTTTAACTAATACTAAAACAAAGGAAGAACTAGTAAAACACACAGTTGATGAAGTTGTAAAGAGTATTGTTGATGAGTCTACTAAAATTATCAAGAATTTAAGTGATGTAGTTACAACTGTAAAAGATAAAGTAAAATCTACTAATGGTTATAACATTATAACTGAATGGGAGACAGGAAGCGGTATATTTGAGTTAAGGTCAGATTTATTCAATCAAACACATACAAACCTGACTGGTTTGATGAAGATATTACTTAAATTCCGTTCTAGTGAATGTAATAGAACTACTGATGGTAAAGACTTAATTGGTTGGTTCCCTCTATTTGGTTGTACTCGTTTAACTGGTAAAGATTTGGATGCAATCAATAAAATAAGAGGTGATGACTTATTTGGATCTATGTTTAAACAGGCAGATCCAAATATGACTACTGCTACAAATTATATTAGTGGAGGTTATGAATTACATCTAGGGACACCAGGTCGTAAGGCAGATATTAGCAAGAAAGCAAATGGAACAACTCATACCTCTATTACCTTTAATAATGCACATCTCTATGAAAAACAGATAAGAGATCAATTAAGAAAAGCAGTTGATTATGATACATTGTCAGACGAAGTTATAGAAGCAAAAGTTGTAGAATATGTTAATGAGGCAACTAATAATGAAGGTGATACAGGTGCTTTAGTAGCAGATCATATATCATACGCAGGAGTATTAACTCAAGAAGTTCATGGTGATGACTGTAAAATCGTAAATAAAGATTATGTTCGTAATATTGAAGGTGACTATCTACTAAAAATAACTGGTAATTGTCATATTGAAGTGGGAGGAGGATTTTACTTAGGTGCAGAGGGAGGAACAAGTAAACATGCTCTTAGATTTGGATCTGATGTTGATATGAATGTTGTAGGATCTAAATTTGAACTACAAGGAACAGAATGTAGATTAGGATCAGTTTCAACTAAAATTACTGGTAGTATATTTGAAAACTCATCTTATCAACAAACTATGAGTGGTATGGAGATTACTATGTCAGCAGAGAACTCTATAGAAATGGTAACACCACACATACTACAGTTAATCAACATAGAGCAAAGTGAAACACCTAAGAAAGTTACTGGAATAAGGACTGTGATTAATGGTGGATATGAGACTATATTAAATCCATCAATACTAGAAAACTATAAAGTTAACCTATCATCTACCGCAGGGTACTACAATAATGCTATCATTAGTGGTAAATTTAGCGTTATTACACCCAACACAACCAGTTCAGAAACTGTCACAGGGACGTTGACCCTTCAATAATCTTATGGTATTATAGATATATCTACAGAGGTATCTATGACTGACTATAAAGATTATGGAGATAATGAAATTTATCTCGCACATGTTTTTATTAACATGTCTAAGAGACAAATCAAACTTGTTTCTGAAGATGGTTACGAAGATACCGTAACTTGGAAGTTCGACAGAGAGGGTAGTGAAGGTTTTTCTGAAACTACATCTGCTATGATCGAATGTATGGATGAAGATTTAATTACTATTTTTTAATGACTGATTTTCAAGAGATTACTGAAGAGGAAGCAAAAGAAAACTTTTCCTTCCTTTTGACTATGTGTGAAAGAAACAGAACTGTCTTTAAGATAAAACGTAAAGATGGTTCTATTGCATTATTATCACCTGTTAAACAGTCAGGACCTCCTGTTGATCCAGAGGTTCTGCAAGTTGTTGAAGAATTCCGTAAAGGTTTTATCGAGAATGTAAATGACGACCCCAAATTGGCAGCATCATTCCAAAAAGAGGCTCAAGCGTCGATTGAAGCCGCAAGCACTACGACAGGCACAAAAGCGTCTGAAATTTCTTAAAGCCAAATTATTATGGAACTTACCCAAGAAGTAATTGATCAAATTCAAGAAGCAATGAAACACACCAAAAGAAATGGTGATGTAAATTGGCAAGATGGTGATGAAATAAAAGTTCAGTTAGCAGGAACATTTGCTGCT
>CETL01064520.1_pt1 | contig 16239 bp, 14 predicted proteins | sample 356371 | NCBI WGS metagenome assembly CETL01 (sample SAMEA2622518, study PRJEB7988) | marine metagenome | biome: marine biome (ENVO:00000447); feature: surface water layer (ENVO:00002042); material: "saline water (ENVO:00002010), including plankton (ENVO:xxxxxxxx)" | depth 5 m | reverse complement strand
AACGATATCATGTCTTTTGTGTAGGCTGTAATCGCTATAATTTGGGGCCCACATCCAGGAATCAAACCAATTGTAGATGCCACTATCACTGCGAATATTCCATCTCCATACCTTGCCATGTCATCTTCCCCTACTCCACTAAGAAGCATAGAGAATTCGAAAACCAGATAGGCAATCATCACCCAGAAAGTTACGAATGCTGTTTCACTGGCTGAATGAACCATAGTTTCTCGCATCGAGTGTAGTTTGTCTCCAATAGTAGCTTCAGTGTCATCTGCAAACCAGTTTTTCTGCGCAATGTATAGTATTACAGAGAACGTTGTCCCTAGCAATCCAATCCAAGTGATAAAACCGTCCAAAGTAAACGGATTCAAAGAGAGTTTTAGTTCATAATCGGGATCTTGTGCTGCCCAAACCAACAGGAGTATGGCAAATACTAGCCCAATTAGTGTTACAATCCACCAAAGCATGTATCCCTGATGTAATATTTTGTAACCGATTCCATCTGGTTCTTCCCTCGGCATATCATCGAGTGTTGATTGTTGATCTTCATGAACATTTATTTCATCATCAGAAATTGTGTCTTTTGACTTCCCAAGTCTACCAAATGGTGAGCGGGGAGTAGTTCCAGTTGCATCTATGAGATAACCCCATAGAACTCCTACGAAAAACGAAATTGCGTGGACTGCGATGACCGATTCAAGGCTTATACTTCCCACGATAGCAGCGCCTATCAAAACAAATGCAGCATCTCCCAATGTGGCGATTAGTGTGGCAACAACTGTTCCGTATGTGACGTAACCTCTTGCGAACATTGGCATGACTACTATGGCACCACCACAACCGGGTGTAAGTCCCATAAGTGCTCCGATTACGGGTTGATATCTCTTATTTCTCTTGATATATTCTACAAATTTTCCGCTTGTGGCGTATTGTAACCAACTAAATAAAAACACCATTGCAGCAACAAAAACTGTTACTGCAAGAAATGCATCCCGCATACTCAGGATGATTATCTCTACTACCTCGGAGCCAGCCACCATTTTATCCTCAGGTTGATTTATAGTTAAGTCTTCGTCTAAAGCAAGTCCCTTTCTCGATGTATGAGGATTTTACTCCAAACGATATAGACCGTTTTATTTCCCGGTCCGCCTTCCCTCTTCTTCCATGTGATTTTTCCAGTAATTCACCATCTCTTTGGCTAAATATTGGTCATAACATCTTCTGCACAACTGCATCTTTGACAAATTCGGACCATGGTATTGGAATGTCTCATCATCTTCGTCACACGCTGAACATGAATTGGTAGATAAACTCTGAGACATTTGATTATCTCTAACTCCTCAGGTATATAAAAAATGGTTTTCAATTGAACTCTCAAGATATTGATATGACTGCGAATGTGGAAATATGGTTAACGATTCTTAGATTTATGCCCTAGACTCGTAAGTAACAAAACACATTAGAATAACTACCACTCAATAAGAGAGCCATCATATTCGACATATCTCCCGCTCAACCCCAGATTTTGCTCCACAATCCTATCCATAATTCCGTCTATGCTTTCCCCAACAGATAAAGGAGCATTTGGCCCACCCATGTCGGTCTCTACCCAGCCGGGATGAATTATCATAATTGAAATCCCGGCCGCGTCTAACTCATTTTTCATAGCGATTGAAAGCATGTTTAGTGCAGTTTTTGAGGCCCTGTAAGCATATGATTTTCCGCTACGACAATCACTAATCGAACCCATAAGGCTGCTCATCATTAGAATTTTAGATCCATATTTTAGTTTGTGGAGTAATTTTTGGGTAATCAGAATTGGTCCTAATGAATTGATATGAAATACCTCTAGGGAATGGTCAATATCAATTTCAGAAATTGATTGCCACCTACCGTCTGCTACTCCTGCATTGTTTATCAGTAAGTCTATGTTGCCTTCTATAGATTCTGACAATGTTATGATTGAATTCTCATCCCTGACATCCATTTTGTGGGTTTTCAAATTGTCATTTTCAATGGCGGATAGGCCACCAAGGCTACTTCTAAATGTTGAATGAACGACGTATCCACTTTCCAATAATTTCTTTGTTAATCCTAATCCTATTCCTCTGTTTGCTCCAGTTACCACTGCCGTCTTCATGCATTGTGGACAGTGAAATAACAAATAAGAATATATGGCAGAGAATCACAAACCAATGGCTATTAATCCCATGGAAATCCATGCACCAGCCATTGATCCAAGGTTGGTCAGGGCTGTAACTAGTAATACTCTACCTGCTCGATTTGTCCAAAATAATTTGGCTGAATCTAATTTCAAGAACTCGCCTAAATCTTCTCCAGTAGGTTCCTTGATTTTCATTTGGGCATACCCCGCAAACCATCCTGCTGCCAGAGCAGGATTCAGCGAGGTAATTGGTGATGCACATGCTGCCACTAAAATGGCGATTGGATGACCACCTGCCAGCATACAAAATATTGCGGCACCTAGGAAATTTCCAGCAAACCAGTAGATTCCGTTCTCCTTTATTGCTGCTAAATCTCCATTGTATGCAAACCAACCTAATAGACATAGAAGAGCTATTGGAATTGCCAATGATATCGCTTTGAGAACTCTCCCTCCTTTAGGCACGTAGTTTAGGCTTTCAATCCGTTCGTCGTCTAGTTCAATTTCATCTTTCAGTAGGCTTGAGACGCCCTCAAGATGGCCAGCTCCTAAAACAGCAAGTACCTTTCCTTTACCCCTAACTTCAGAAATTTTTCTTGATATGAATTCATCCCTTTCGTCGATTAAAACTTTGCCTGCCCCGGGAGAAACCTCCTTCAATTCTTGCATTAATGAAGTGAGCAAATCTTGGTTTTCAAGCATCTCATTTAGTTCAAATTCTTCTGTATCTTCTTCGCTAATAAGTGCCCATAGTAACCCAATTTTTTCTTTAATTCCCATACTTTTCCACGCTCTACGTAGCGTGGTTTGAATGTCCCTGTCCACCAATTCTACTCGAAGGTCATATTCTTCAGCGGTTCTCACTGCCATAAGCAACTCTGCACCTGGTTGCTGACCTTCATTTATCCCCATCTTTCTTTGCTCCGCTGCAAGAAGGGATTGGAGTAAGACCATTGGCGCCTTTCCTTCTTTGATGACCTTTAGTAAACCCTCTTTGTCCAGTCTTCTGTCGGAAGTCAAAGTCTCAAATCTGCTTTTACATAATTCAACAGCAACTATATCCGGATGCCAATTTTCTATATTTTCTTTGACAGCCTCAACCGAGGCTGTTGCAACATGAGCGGTCCCCAGTAGCCTCAGATTCTCATCTACATCTATGAAAGGAGAACTCAAATCATTTCACCACTCAAAGCTTGATTTAGCATCAAAGTAATTTTTTCCATGGCTTCAATCTCGTTATCACAATCAATAGATCTCATTGATATTTGTCCGCCTGCGATTGATTTGTGTCCCCCTGCGCTACCTTCAGAGAAAGTTTCTGTAAGAATTTTCCCAAGGTGAATTCCTTGGTCAGTTGACCGGGCGGAAAGATATATTTTTGACATTCTTGACCCGTAAGTGACAACTGTTTTCACTCCTTCTGTGGGGAGCATAAAATCTGCGACTTGGGAAAGAGCATCTCTATCAACCATCTTCGAAATAGGAACTAACATCAGCCCATTTTTAAGAACAGAATTATTCAGAGCTTGTTTAAAAATTTCCAAAACTTCCTGAGACCTTGGTGGGCTTTCAAAACATCTCATCAAATCCCAATCCACCCAAGCACTCAGCCATGACAGTGCTCTTAAATCGACAGCATTGAAAGATCTAGTGAATCCCAAGGTATCAGTTCTGATTCCAAAAGCAAGTGCAGTGGCGACATTTCGATCAATATCGATTTCAGCATTCATTAGTAATGATGCAACTAAAGAGGATGTTGCTGCAAATTCAGGTCTCACCATTATCACATCAGCGGCAGGTCTTGTTTCGCTGAAGTGGTGATCTATAACTATATGAGGGACGCAAGTCTTTGGCAATACATTATTCGCACCCGGATGGCTAAAGTCAACGCATATAACAAGGTCGGATTTTTTTAGTAAATCATCTACTTCCCAATCCAAAATCACTCGGTTTAATTCTAAATTCAACATCTTAACCATTGCCCGATTCTGTTGATGTTCTATCATACCACCATGAATTATCGATACACTGTGTCCGAAGAATTCGCAAAGGTGTTTCATTGCCATTGCACTAGCCAAAGCATCTGGGTCTGGGTTGTCATGACAAACGATAAGCACTTGTGATTTGTCTTCTTTTTGAATCCTTCTCAATACTTCCTCCGCTCCTTGTTTTCTGTCTACGGAACGCAATTTGTCTTGGATTGCATTAGCTGTCAAATCCTCAACTGAAACTAGTTCAGCGCCCTTCAAATTTATTGTAGACAAAACCGGGGTGTTTGGCCAATGATCTTTCAGTCGTCTTACAGGGTCGTCGTCGCATATTATTTCTTCCAAAATTAGTATTGCAGTTGGATTTACTTCTGGTAGCGGCATTTCATGTAATTCCATCTCAGTTGGAAGCACAGCTATTTCGACATTTTCCATCGCAACCAAAGCATTTGCTAGCCCTATTATCCTCACTCTTGATCGCTCACCTATCCACTCAGCTAGTCTTATAGCTAAACTGTCGGATCCAAAAATTAAAAACAGGTTTACTCCTCCAACTTTTCTAATACCGAAAATAGGTCTACATGCTCCCTAACATCGTGGACTCTGATTATATCTATACCCTCATAGAATGCTTTTGCAGCGACTGCAAGACTACCAGCAAGTCGATTATCTGTATCTTTTTGATCACATATTTCCCCTATCATTGATTTTCTTGAGACTCCCCAGAGTATTGAGAAAGGAGTTAATTGTCTGCTTGTTTGTAACAATCTGATATTATGATTTAGTTCCTTACCAAAACCTATACCGGGGTCGAGGTAGATTTTTTCAATAGGGTGACCGGCGTTGATTAATTGATTTGCTTTTTCTATCAAATACCCATACACTTCATTGACAACGTTATTGTATTCTGGTTTCAACTGCATGGTCCCCGGCTCCCCTTTCATGTGCATTATACAGACATAACAACCTGTTTCAACAACTAAATTAAACATGTCAGGATTTCTTAAACCACTTACATCATTTATCATAGTAGCGCCAGATTCTAATGCTAATCTTGCAACCTCTGGGTTTCTTGTATCTACAGAAACTTTTGCAATCTTTGCTACCTCTTTTACTAGAGGAATTACACGATTTATCTCATCTTGTGTGGATACGACATCTGCTCCTGGGCGAGTTGATTCACCCCCTATATCAATCCAATCTGCGCCATCATCAACCATCTCTTTTGCTCGTATGACACCTCCGTGCCTTGAAGATTTGTGGAAAGAATCAGGGGTGGCATTGATTATACCCATAACCAAAGGCCGGGTTTTTCTCCCACCCTCTAATACTGCCATGTATGAGTGCGTATCTGCGGCAGGTTTTATGACATGTGGAGATACAGGTGTTGCCATGTCTGAAGAAATTGGGTTGTCAGATGACGGTAGTCATGGCCCTTCTTCTGAAGAGATCATGATGCCAAGTGATGAAAACCTTTCTTTTGCTGAGAGTATATTCACTAGACTAAACCCACCAACTATTAGTGCAATCCCTTCAATGATACATACTAAGGCAAAAATTGTTGGAGGTATTTTCGCAGGGTATGCTGTATTTTGGTGGCTTACTGTTTTGCAGGTAGATAATCAAACTGAATTCGAATCTATATTTTTTGGACCTAACTTTATGGCGATTACAATTATTGCGCCATGTTTAGTATTCCTAGGCTCCTTGCTATCAGACTTTAGTAGAGAATTAGGGCAATTATTTGCTGGATTAGCCAGCGGAATTATGTTTGTGTTAGCGGTTCTATATACATTTGAACCGGCTATTATGGGTCTTGCTGGGGACCTAGAGATGTCGGACGCATTGTGGATGACTGCTAGGTTAGCAATTTTATGTGGAACGGTCCTTTTTGCGGCAAAATTATTCATCGATGCTTGGCTATTAGTTTGGGTAAAGAAATTTATGGAAAGCAATCCTGGTATTGATTATTCAATTTCAGATGATGTCCTAGAGTCTGAAATCAATGTTGTTTCTGAATCCGAGGCTTGAAACCTAATACCTACTCGCATCTGTATGGTCGAGAGTTTTGATGTGCTAAGGTTAGGATATCGAAGAGGGCGTGATCCTCGTATTACAACCCATCTTGCTCTAGTTGCAAGGGCTTTAGGAGCGTCTGGTTTTTTACTTTCAGGGGATCAAGACAAAGAAATGTTTGAAAATCTCAAATCGGTTGACAAAAAATTTGGAGGGAGCGTTGAAACTACACATGTCAAAGGACTCTCTCATCTAAAAAAACACGTTGAGTCTGGTGGCGTAGCAATCCACTTGACTATGTATGGTGAACCATTTAGAAAGACAATACAAAAAATTAGGAGAGATAAGCCCATTTTAGTAGTTGTTGGCGGTTCAAAAGTCCCTAGTGATGTATTCAAAATCTGTCAACATAACGTTGCAGTTGGGAACCAACCACACTCAGAAGTTGCTGCTTTAGCTCTATTTATGGAAGCGTGGTTTGGTGATTCAGCAACGGAGAGGAATTTTGATGATGCTCGGCTAGTGATTGAAGGGGTCAACGGCGGCAAGTTAGTGCACGATAAAGATTCAAATTAATCTAAAATAAGCATATACTTACTTAATACACTAAATATGATTGACGTGTAAAATCTTCTAGAAAAAACATTTGTCGTGAAAAATTAGCCGCATAGCCAATGATTATGGCCCCTGTTCACCCAGCAATTTTGATGTCGGGAGATTGGTCTCAAAAAGGAGACACTTCTCTTGGTGAACGTATTGATTTGGTTGATGCCACGGATGGCATACTTCATGACGGTGAGATACCTCCTTTAGCAAGCGGTAATGGAGTCTTGCTACTAGCAGATGGTAGCAGATTTACTGGCAAGTTATTTGGTGCTAAATTTTGGGGTGAGGGTGAACTTGTTTTCACCACAGGTATGACAGGGTATCAAGAATCTCTAACGGATCCATCATTTGCAGGCCAGGTGCTTACATTCACATATCCATTAATAGGTAACTACGGTATCCACCACGGGACTAGTGAGTCAGCAGGTGTATGGCCTCAGGGTGTCGTTGTAAGGCATGCTATGAAACATCCAGACCACAGAGATTCAGTGGCTAGCATAAGTGAGTTTCTAGCATTCCATCAAGTTCCGGGAATTGAAGAAGTAGACACACGTGCTATAACGCGTAGGGTAAGAGAGCATGGGTGTGTTTTGTGTGTGTTCGGACCTTTAGAAGACGAGAGTGCTTTGAGAGAACATCTGAGTAAATTGAAATCACCTGAATTGGACGACTTAGTTGACAGAGTTTCCATCAATAGATCGGTAATAGTCAATGAGGGTGCGCGCGATGCTATTGGGAATCCATTGCCTAGAATTGCAGCTATTGATTGCGGAATCAAGTATAACATTCTCCGAAGTCTATGCTGTCATTTTGAGGTAGTTTGGTGCCCTCCTGATATTACATTTGATGAAATAAAATCTCACAAGGTTGTGGCATTATTTTGTTCAAACGGGCCTGGCGACCCAGCACATCCCGGCAAGGCAACATTAGCCAGAAATACGCTAGCAGATGCTGTAAAAGCTGATATGCCTGTAATGGGAATATGTTTAGGACATCAATTGCTTGGCTTGGCTAGTGGTTTGCAAACATACAAAATGCGGTATGGGCACAGAGGCGCAAATCAACCGTGTGTAGATTTAGATAGTGGAAGAGTATGGATAACCAGCCAAAATCATGGATTTGCAGTTGCAGATCCCGAAGCGGGAATGTTAGCTTCACACCCTTCAGGGCTTTGCTCTCCTATTGGAGAAAACCTTCATGGCGCCAAACCAAAAGTAAGGTTTGTTAATGCTAATGACAAAACTGTTGAAGGTTTAGATTTGGTAGATAAGTCGGTATTTACTGTTCAATTCCACCCTGAGGCATCTCCTGGTCCACATGATGCATATCCATTGTTTGCTAGATTTAGAAAGATGGTGGACAATCATTACGGAGGTGCATATTAGTGCCTCGAAGAGAAGATCTAGATACAATAATGGTTCTTGGCTCAGGACCAATAAAAATTGGCCAAGCAGCGGAATTTGATTTCTCCGGGTCCCAAGCAGTTCAGGCCTTAAGGGAAGACGGCTACAAGGTAATCCTTGTCAACTCAAATCCAGCCACAATACAAAACGATCCTGAAATGGCCGATAAGGTGTATATTGAACCGTTATTGCCTGACACAATTCGAAGGATTTTGGAAATCGAAAAACCCGACGCACTTTTAGCAGGAATGGGTGGGCAAACAGCGCTAAACATTGCTAGTGAGTTAGCACATGCAGGGATACTAGACGAGTTGGGAGTTGAGTTAATAGGTTCAGATTTAGATGCAATAGATAAAGCGGAGGACAGAGATCTATTCAATCAGGTTTGCCTTGAAATAGACCTTCCAATATCTGACGCCCTTGCTTGTAATTCGATGGAAGAAGTCCTTTCGGCTGCCGATGAGATAGGAAGTTGGCCAATTCTGATTAGACCGGCGTTTACACTTGGAGGCTTAGGGGGAGGAACTGCTTGGAACACGGGAGAATTAGTCGAGATAGCAACACTAGGGTTGAGAAACAGCAGGATAGGGCAGGTTCTTATTGAAGAGAGCATCTTGGGATGGCAGGAATATGAGTATGAGGTAATGAGGGATACAGCAGATAATGCCACAATTGTATGCACGATGGAAAACATTGATCCGATGGGAGTTCACACTGGTGAATCTACCGTTGTAGCACCTGTTCAATCTTTATCGGATAAAGACCACATGCAATTAAGAGATATGTCACTCTCCCTTATCAGAAAACTCAACATCAAAGGTGGTTGTAATGTTCAATTTGCAGTCAATCAGTCGACTGGAGAAGTCCGAGTTATAGAGGTTAATCCAAGGGTTTCAAGGTCATCGGCTTTGGCTTCAAAAGCAACTGGTTATCCAATTGCGAGGATGGCTGCTAAAATTGCGGTAGGTTACACTCTTGATGAATTACCCAACCCGATTACCGGTGAGGGGACTACTGCAGCATTTGAGCCCACACTAGACTATTGTGTAGTAAAAATACCGAGATGGCCTTTCGATAAATTCAGAACAGCAGATAGAACTTTAGGTACTTCTATGAAATCAACAGGAGAAGTAATGGCTATTGGGAGATGTTTTGAGGAGGCATTTCTGAAAGCTTGGGCATCGCTTGAACAGGGCGCACCCCACCCTAGGCCACTAACAAGGGCAGATGAATCTGAGGGGGAAGGAATGCTTGAAAGAGCAAATGAGCAACTGCCAGAGAACATCCTCATCGATTGGCTAAGGATTGCTACCGATCGCAGGATGGGGGCTCTCATAGAGGCATTTAGAAGAGGATGGTCGATAGAGAAAGTACACGAAATTACTCGCATTACTCGTTGGTTTTTGTATGGATTTGAGCGCATCGCTAAAATTGAAGATGAGATAACTAAGAGGTCCTGTCTACCAACAGACGTGTCAAGTAAAGAGTTTAGAAAATGGAAAAGTTTCGGATTTAGCGACGGACACATTGCTGATGCTTTAGCTGGCTTCCCTGCTGAAGGATTGAAAGGTTTAGCAGATAAAAGATCGGAACTATCGGTGATGAAAGCGAGGCATTCAAAGTCTGTTCACCCAATATTCAGAATGGTTGATTCCTGTGCAGCAGAATTTGCTGCAAAAACTCCTTATTATTATTCTACTTATGAGCCACAAGGTAAGGATGGTATTGATAAATTACCAAATCTCTCCACACGGCAAAAAAAACGTCAAGTGGTTATTGGTTCAGGCCCGATAAGAATTGGCCAAGGAATTGAATTTGATTATGGGTGCGTTCATGCTGTAAAAGCAATACGAGAAGCAGGAATGGATGCAGTTCTCATGAACAATAATCCGGAAACCGTTTCCACAGATTTCGACACCTCTGACCGGCTTTATTTCGAACCGTTAACTCTCGAGTATGTCACAGAGGTATTGTTGAGAGAGAATGCTCACGGAATATTGTTACAATTTGGCGGGCAGACAGCAATTAACCTTGCTTTACCACTTGAATCGAGATTGCAGACAATGGAATTAGATTTAGAAATACTGGGGACATCCTGCGATGCGATCGACGAGGCAAGCGATAGAGAGAGGTTCGAATCCTTCGCTAGTAGAATAGGAATTCAGATGCCAACTGGGGCTACGGGGACCAGTGCAGATGATGTTAGAAACGCAGTGAGAAAAATTGGGTTCCCGGTGCTTATTCGCCCATCATATGTTCTTGGTGGTAGAGGCATGGAAATACTTGCGAACGAAAAGCAACTTGAAGCCTACCTGAGTGAGGCATATTTAGCTCCAGATAAACCGTTACTTGTGGATGAGTATCTAGGCCATGCTATTGAGTTGGATGTCGATGCTGCATCAGATGGTAAAGATGTTTTAATTGGCGCAGTTATGGAACATTTGGAAGAGGCTGGAATACATTCAGGAGACTCTACTTGTTTTATTCCAACCCAAACAATCAATGAAAGTATGCTCGCTAAAGTTAGGGAGCAAACGCGAGCTATAGGAATTGGACTAAAAATAAAGGGATGTTTCAATATACAATTTGCAATTCAAGATGATAGGCTGTATTGCTTAGAGGTTAATCCTAGAAGCAGTAGGACTGTTCCATTTGTAGCAAAAGCAACCGGGGTTCCCATGGCTAGGATTGCAGCACGAATTACTCTTGGATTTGACTTATCGCAGCAAGATATTCCAGAACCTACCCACGGTCATGTTTCAGTAAAGGCTCCCGTGTTTCCTTTCATAAAATTGCAAGGTCTCGATCCTGCGCCTGGACCGGAGATGAAGTCTACTGGAGAGGTCTACGGATCTGATGTTAGAGCAGACGTTGCTTACCTAAAGGCGAGATTGGCAACAGAGATACCGGTAGCTACCCAGGGTGGAGCCTATTTAACAGTGCGAGACGAGGATAAAGAAAATTTGGTTCCAATCGTTGAAGAATTGTCAAAAATAGGATTCAATCTTTTTGCGACCCCGGGAACAGCGGACATAATTCGGTCCAATGGTATGGAGGTTCAAACAGTCTATAGAATAAATGACAGAAAACATCCTGATGCACTTGACCTCATGAGAAAAGGAGAGGTTGACTTTATTGTAAATGTGCCAACAATCTCAGGTGGAGCAGTAAGAGATGGGAACATGATGCGAAGGCTTGCAGTTGAGATGAACATACCGTTTGTTACAACAATATCTGGAGCAAATATGGAAGTATCAGCAATTAAAGCAATGAGAGAAGTTGATTTAGTCCCTATGAGGTTGAAGGTAAATTACTAATCACACGCATCGAAAGCCTCGATTATGTACTCTGTTAATGGACTGGTCCATGCAAGGTCACTAATACCATCTTTTCCTTCAGAATCGTATATCCGTACGACGTCTTGAACTCTTACATTCCCTTCACTCGACCTAGCAAGTATAGTCTTAGGTTTGAGAATTTTTCCAGTTCCATGTGGGTCATAAACAGTGTCTAGTGCCTCTGCCAGGAACCAATCAGCCTTGTCTTTCGCATCGCCCTCAAATTTCTTCTTTGGCTTTTTAGCACCAAATAGCCCACCTGGCTTCTTCTTCTTGGGTGTTACATTGCTCGATTTTTTATTTTCTGACTTTTTAGGTGATGTTTTGGCTTTGTCCACACTATCAGATTTGACAGCAATGCTTCTACCCTCAAACTCCTTCTCCATTTCAGCTCTTATTTCCTTTTCCAATTTCTTGATCAATGCTTCTTCATCTACTGATTTTGCATCTTTTTTCATGTTCTCTATTATTGTCAAATAATGGGAAGCAACTTGAATTAGAGCAGTCTCCATACTGGCTTCAAGTTGCATAGATACTACGTCACTTGAGGAATCTCTCCATTTTCTCCATTGCAGCATAGTATTAGATTGAATGTCGGACCCACATTTAGGGCAGAATGACCTTTTTGGGGGTTTGAGAACAGGAATAGACCGCATAGCCTCGGGGTCGATTCCTTCATGCTCACCACTCGATACGTCATGTATGTGAGTGCTTGCTTCCATCCCTAAGTTCATTGCATCTCTGAACATTCCCTCAGAAAGGTTGATTTTTCCTTTTTGCACTAAAACCCAGCCGTCGGTTCCTCTCACAGTAGCTCTTACAGCCGCCGCAGCAGCCTCGGATTCTCCGAATTGATAATCACTGAATACACCTTTGATTTCTTCGCTACCATCTGTCTGCGCATTTTCACCGGTCAATTCAGTGTCATCTCCATCTGCTGGCGCTGCAATACCCATCAAAATTGGGTTAGCACCATCTTCCACCTTTGCAATCATGTCAAATTTTTCTGCCATTGAGAGATCACTACGATCCCTAATAACATCTTTGAGTTGATTTAGATCATGGCCAGTTGCTGTAATAGGCCCTCTAACTGTTAGGTCATTACCGCATGATAGACAAAACTTCGAAGACGGCTCGACTCCAACTTCACAAACTGGACAATAGACCCCGCCCATGAGGGGGAACATGACTAGGCCCCTTTGAATAGAACGGTCCAGATGATAGGAAATTTGTTGGTTTTAGAAGGTGTTATGTTAACCCAGAAGTTCTAACACTCTTTCCCTTTTTATTTCGCAAAGAATTGGAGCCAACTTTGGACCTTTTTCCCTACCTAGTATTGCCTTGTATAACTCTCTGTAGCCATCTTTAAGATTGATATTATGCTTTTTGAATGTATTAGAAATTGTTTCACCTATAATCTCCATATTCCATTCGCATTTTGAAAGCGATTCTTTTAGGGGTAAAGTCAAGATTTTATTGATTTCAGGGTTTTGATATTCTAAAATCTTAATTCGTAATTCTTCAGGGAAATGAGGACCTTTTATCCATGTTCGCATTCGATTTATTCTGTTTGACATTTCTTCCCCAGTATCTTCTATTATCTGTTCATCACTTTTTACTTGAACGAGTAAGGCTAGATGCCGGAAAGAGATTGAATGTGAAGATGCAGAGCCTATGACACTCATCCTTAGTGCACCCTCAGCATCCTCGATAGCAACCTTTTGTCTCCTTGATAGGGTGTCATCGTTTTTTTCTGAATAGAAATCTCGTGTAAGAAGCCTCTCGTAATCGTCTGCGAGGTTGACTAAAGACATTCCTGCGTCAAATGTGATTGCTTTTTTGGGCTTAGTTGATGCAATCAAGTATCGTAAGATTTCAGGCGGAACAAGCTCGAGTGCCTCTAAAGGGCCGATAGTGTTACCACTTGAGGATGACATTGCACCCTTTCCCTTCAGTGATATCCACTCGTAAACCAGTGGTTGAGGGGGTGTATATCCAAACAACTCTGAAATTTCTTTTCCTGTTGAAAAAGAACCACCTGCCGCACCATGGTCCTTTCCAAATGGTTCACATGTTACTCCTATCCAACTCCACTTTGCAGGCCAGTCGATACGCCATGGTAATTTTCCATCTGCCTTCCTCAAATCTGCTTGCCCAGATTTCCCATCCTGCTCCCAAAATACGTATGGCCAGTCATATCCAGTAACCTTTACTCTATCCAGACTACCATCATGCCCGTAAGGATTGTAGGGGAACCAATCTGCGCTTAATTCACGCCCGCTCACCCTTTCAATAATTTCTCGTATCTTGTTGGCATTTTCGCAAGCAATGCGAGATTGGTCCGAAAATTTCCCATCTGCGTATGATTTGTAATTATCAATAATCCTAGGTTTAACATCAATTTGTTCAAGAGCATTGAGGAATGGTTCAAGGAAATGCTGTGCGTAATTTTTACCACTGTCACAAGGCTCACCATTAGCATCTGGTGCAGGTATCGTTGCCAAAGCGCAACCGATGTATTTTTCATACTTTTTAGACAAGAAAGGATATACTTTCCTCAATGGATCTGCGGAATCAACAATAAAAACGAATTCAGCATCCATTCCGGCGCTAATGCAAGCTCTTGTAATCATGTCTCCTGTTAGGATTTCTCGTAAATGACCAATGTGAAATTCTCCACTGGGTGTTATTCCAGATGCAATTATGTGTTTATCTCCTCGCTGAGACAATTTTTCTGCAACAAAATCCGCCCAATGCAATTTTTCACCTCAGACTACTGCGGCTCTAATCAGACCCCTTAGAGGAACTCCGTCCACTTCATTCCTCAGGGTCTTATTGACCAGAACCATGCACAGTGATACGTTTGCACCTGCTTCTCTCATCGATTCTATAGTCTTCGACATTGTAACTCCGGTAGATAAAACATCATCTACAATAACTATGTTTTTTCCAGAAACCTGGCCATATTTGTTTGAAAGAGAACCTTTTCCCGCCCCCCCTTCGATATTCCTATGGATGGCTACTTCGCACTGTAGGTGGTTTGCAACTTCATTTGCGAATATTATTCCATTTATTGAGATACCAACTATTGTATCGATGTCCTCACCACACTCCTCGTCAGCAACATCAGCCATTATAGCGCCTATTGCTGCAATTCTTTGAGGTCTAACACCAATTGTTCTCCAACCAATCCTTACATCCATTGGTTTTTCATCCGCTGTACTTTCGGCCAAAAGCCAAGATATAGTGTCTTGAGAAAGAGATAACTCATCTGCAATTTGCTGAGAATTAAGGCCTTGTTTGCGAAGATTACTCACCATGTCTCTAAGACCTTCGATACTTTTCTTTTGTTCCATATTGGCAATCTAACTGCTCTACAATGATGAAACCATCGTTGATGTACAACTAAATATAGCGGAAAGTCTCAAATGGAACAGATTCGGGGCGTATTATATGTCCGAGTTTGATTATGAGTCTTTGCTGGAGCGCGCACGGTCAAACATACCAGAGGAGATATCTAACAGAGCCAGGTGGACACTTCCCGATCCTCAAATAATGATAGAAGGTTCAAATACCATACTCAGAAACTTTACAGAAGTAGTAAATCACATGGAGAGGGATTCAAATCACGTCTACCAATTCATGTTAAATGAGCTTGGAACAGCAGGATCAAGAGATGGGCCACGAGCAAGATTCAAGGGAAGAATACCTCCCAAACGTATCAAAAAAGCAATAGTGAATTATGTGAATACATTCATCAAATGCGTTCAATGTAATGCTCCCGACACACATTTCATCAAAGAGGGGAGAACCACTCTTTTGAAATGTCAGGCTTGTGGTGCGACTCGCCCTGTGAAACTCTGATTATTCCAAATAGTGAGTGATCTCATCAACTGCTGGTTTTGTTACGGAAGGTATTTTTTTAGGATATCCCGCCTTGATGAAACCAATAATTTCCTCTTTTTCTCCGTCAATGTTCAATATTCTATAGGTCTCATCAGTTCGCGTAATAGACCCCGTGGACCAATGTGAACCAACACCATTAGCCCAGAATGACAACACCATGTTGTGAATTGCGCAAACGGTTGCAGCGTAATCTTCTTTTTCTCTAAATGGATCATTTGGATCAAGTTTTGAAGTAACAGCAAATAACACTGGTGCAGATACTATTTTGTCGATTGCTCTATCTACGCTTTCTTTGATGTTATCAGATTTTCTTTTTTTGGCTTTAATCTCTGCAAGTTTAGATATTTCCGGTATCATTAAATTCCTAGATTTATTTCCTATTGAGTAGAACTTCCACGGATGTGTATGCTTGTGACAAGGAGCATTTGAGGCAGCCTCTAGAGCTTTTTTTATGAGATGAGCTGATACTTCCTTGTCTAAAAATTTGTAAATTGTCCTACGACCCAAAATCACATTATCAATAGATCCCATTTGAAAGCCTCTAAATCTTATCAATTTTAGCTGCGAGAATAAAATCAGCTTCTACCAAGCCGTTTATCTTGTGGGTAAATATTGAGACTTTCACTCTGCCCCATGATAATTCAAAATCCGCATGATGATTTTCTTGCTCGCATATAGCTCCGGCTGAATTGACAAATTCTAGGGCTTCTGCAAAGTTTGGGAATGAAAATTCTCTTTCTATGTGATGCTCTTCTATAAGTTTCCATCCATCATTTACTTGTGATAGTAATGGCTTTATCCCTTGCATAGTTAAT
>CETL01023524.1_pt1 | contig 16416 bp, 13 predicted proteins | sample 356371 | NCBI WGS metagenome assembly CETL01 (sample SAMEA2622518, study PRJEB7988) | marine metagenome | biome: marine biome (ENVO:00000447); feature: surface water layer (ENVO:00002042); material: "saline water (ENVO:00002010), including plankton (ENVO:xxxxxxxx)" | depth 5 m | reverse complement strand
ATTACATATTGAATTACAAAAATTATTAATGCACAAAATCCGAATAAAGGTATCCCCGATATAGTAAGTGAATTTAGGCTGCAGACCCACGCGACTAAAAGAGCTACCGCAAGAGTTACCGCAGTACCTATGTTTGATTGAGTTCTATTCATAAGAAAATTCTACTATAAGACTTGATTTGAAAGCTTATTTAGATGATATTATTTTGTATAAAAGGAGAAGACAATGAAAACACTGTTAAAAAAAGTTTTTTATATGGGGTCATTAATGTTCTTAAGCTCTATGGCTCTTGGATATTCAATTTCTGGGGATTCTTTTAAAGCAAACTTAGAAATTGACACAATTAATTTTGGTGAGGAATACGCCTTAATTTCTGCTTCTGGGAGAGCGGGAGAATACGGTGCCGTTTATGCTGATTACAAACTCATGCCATCAAACGATGAAAGAAATTCTGGAACTATTTCTGGTCTAGCAAGAGCTATAAATGATGATGGTGTTCTTACAGGAGCTAACCTAACTGGCGTCTATAAAAGAAATGGCGGAATCATTAGCATTTATATGCTTGATGAGCTAACGAATGGTGTCATTCATTATGTTGAAGGCACAATTAATGTTGTTTCAAAAAAAATAGATATCGAAGTCTATCCTAAATAAAAAGGAGAAAAATTATGATGAATTCAAAAATTTGCGAGTTACTCGACATAGAATTTCCACTCGTCGCGTTCACTCATTGTCGAGATGTTGTTGTCGCTGTATCAAAGGCTGGCGGCTGCGGAGTTCTTGGTGCAGTGGGCATGTCGCCTGAGCAATTAGAAAAAGAACTTAAGTGGATAGATGATCATATCGATGGTAAGCCCTATGGCGTGGATGTTCTCATTCCTAATAAAATGGTTGATCAAAGTGAAAAATTTGATGCAGACAAATTAAAAAGTATGATTCCTCAAGAATATGCAGATTACCGAGCAGATATTCTTGAAAAACATGACATTGAGGCCTCTGAGCTCAGAACAATTGATACAGCAGGGTCAAGTTTCGCACAAAACACCAAAGCAGATGGCGCTAAAGCTCTTTTAGACGTTGCTTTCAGTCATCCGATTAAGCTAATTGCAAACGCTTTAGGAGTTCCACCTGATTGGATGCTGGAAATGGGTAAACAAAACGATGTAAAAGTTGCAGCTTTACTTGGAACTGCACAGCATGCTATCAATCAGGTTAAAGCCGGAGTAGATATTCTTGTGGTCTCAGGAACAGAGGCAGGAGGGCACTGTGGAAGTGTTTCAACGATGGTGTTAATTCCTGAAGTTCATAAAGCAATTCAACCTTATGGAGATGTTCCGATTCTAGCTGCTGGAGGGATTGTTACCGGTCAGCAAATGGCTGCAGCCATGGCTATGGGAGCGTCAGGAGCATGGTGTGGCTCAGTATGGCTTACGACTGTTGAATCGGAAGTACCCCCAGTTATTAAAGAAAAAATGGTTGCTGCAAATTCAAGCGAGACCGTAAGATCGAGAAGCAGAACAGGAAAACATTCCAGACAATTAATATCTCCATGGACAGATGCTTGGGAGTCAGACAAAGCTCCTGACCCTCTACCAATGCCTTTACAACCGATGGTAGCAGAGCCAGCACTTCAAAAAGTTAATAAACTTGCTGAGGGCGGTCACGATGGAGCCAAAGAGCTCTCTACTTACTGGGTAGGACAAGGAGTAGGTTTAATGAACGCAACGATATCGGCTAGTGATGTTGTTCAAGAATTCAAAGCAGAATTTATATCTGCGTACGAAAGACTTACTAGTTTCGTAAATTAAACTTTTTAAAATAAAAAAAGCTACAGAAAGGGAACTGTAGCTTTTTTTATCTGAAGCTTTTTTATTTGAAAAATTTTGAAAAATTATCTAAATCTTCTCTAACAGTTCTAAATTTATTTACAGGCTCAGCTTCATCTTCGTATCCAAGCGCAATTCCACACCAGAGTGTCTCATCTTCGGGATAATTAATATGCTCCCGCACAAGTTTAGGTAGTTCAGCCCATGCTTCTTGTAAGCAAGTTGCCAAACCATTCTCTATGGCCAATAAACAAATATTTTGAATAAAATGTCCGACATGACCCCAACCATTTGGGCCCACACAATTTTTTACAGTTATAAATATCCCAACTGGAGCTCCAAAAAATTCATAATTTTTTCGTCCCTGAGCCATCATCTTCTCTGTATCGCCTTTCTCAATACCTATAGCGCCGTACATCGCCCAACCAACTGCTCTTCTTCTTTCTTTGTACCAGTCAGGCATTTCTTTTGGATACACCAAATATTCCTGCCCATCCATTTTTCCCTGATCGTACCTCGAGGTTGCTTCGGTGACTAACTTATTTCTTGCTTCACCATATAAAACATAGATGTTCCAAGGTTGAGTATTTACTCCAGAGGGCGCTTGTTTAGCAATTTCTATGATGTTTCTCACTATTTCTATATCGACATCCTTTTCTAAAAAGGCTCTTGCCGAATGCCTTTTTTTTATTGCTTCTGAGACTTTGGTCATGATTAACTCCTTAAAAATTGCTGTAAGTTTTTTACAAAAAAACTTTTAATATTTAAACAACTGTATTAATGTGAATCTGTACATTTGTACTATACATCGAAAACTAAGGGGAGTTATGATGAACAGTAAATTAATAAAGATTTATTTAATAAGTTCTATTCTTTTTATACCACAATTTTCTTTTGGACAAAGTGATTCTGAGGATTCCAGCGTGGAGGAAATGGTTGTTACTGCTACTTTCAGAGAGACAACTGTTATGGATACAGCATTATCGGTTGATTCAGTTAGCCAAGATAAGCTAGATCAGCTTGGAGCAGATAGCCTAGAAGAAGTTTTTAGGTCGGTTTCAGGTCTAAACCTATACTCAGAAGGTACTGGAAGAAGTAGAATTATCATAAGAGGAATCAGCGGACAAGCAAGCAACTATCCAGGTGGTCAAATGGGTGCTACCACAGGTGTTTATATTGATGATGTTCCTATGTCATCAGTCATGTCTCCTGAATATGCTTCAGCAGGTGATGCTTTTGACTTGCAAAGAATAGAGGTTTTGAAAGGCCCTCAAGGAACTTTATTTGGTGAGTCTTCGCAGGGTGGAACTGTAAGATATATTTATAACAAGCCAAATCCAGATGCTTTTGAATCCACAGTTCGAATGAAAGGTATGAGTGGAGCAGATTCTTCATCATCTTATCGAGTAGATGCTTTAGTAAACTTCCCTTTTAGCAACGGAGATACTGATGGTGCAGTCAGGGTTAGTGGGTACCAAGGTAAAAGAGGGGGGTACATAGATTGGATAACAGTTGATAACAATGAACCTGACTGGAACGATTCTTCGACCAGTGGAGGAAGGCTATCAATTCTTGCTGAAACTGAGAACCTAACTTTCCAATACTCAAGTATTTTTGGTAAAACTAACGGCAATGGAAATAACATGTCTTATTCTGGGCCAACAGCTGCAAATCCTTTTTTAGATAATAAATCAATCATTCCGCCTTATTCAGCAGCGGGAGCCTTAGCTGCCGGTTCTTACGTGGGCCTTGCAGCTCCAGCTGCTCAATATTATGTAGGGGCAAATGCGGTCGATTCTCACACGCCAGGTAATGACGAAGATTATCAAGTCCATTCTCTGAAATTTGAGGTTGATACAGGAGCTGGAACTTTCAGTTCTATAACTTCGTATTTAGATAGGTATGTGCAAAGAAGGACTCCAACAAATACCGAAGCTGCTTTTGTTATAGATATCTATACCGGCGGTTTAAATGTTAACTTTGCTAGAGGAGTTTTTGATAGTTCTGGAGCAGAAAACTGTTTTATCCCTTGTAACGGTGCTGCTTTCGTTCCATTTTTTGGAGAACAAAATGCATCTTTTACAAATGTATTTATGGCTCCTTTTCCAGATGGTGGATCGGTTTCCTCTTATAACCCAAAGGTTTCTGGAGCAACCGAAAGAGTTACCCAAGAATTTAGATTTACTTCTGACACCTCAGAAAACCTGTTTTGGGTGGTAGGGGCATTTTTTAAAGACACAACAGACAAACGTCTTACTGATTTAGCGATCACTTATTTCTCTCCAGCAAGAGCTGCTCTTGGGCAAGCAACTGTCGATGAGAATGGAGATCCCTTACCTACTGAATCCATAGGACCAAGCTTAAAGGCTGATTTCGAGAGCCCAGATACAGAATTACAAGAAGTTTCAATCTATGCCGATGTAACTTACGAAATCGACCAAAATTGGTCTATTGCAGCGGGTGTGAGGTTAACTAATCTTGATAAAACTCTTACCATTGGCGCATCAACTTATGATTTTTCTGAGGATAACGTATCTCCTCGGTTTAACGTATCCTGGAACAATGGAAATAACCTTGTTTATTTAAATGCATCAACAGGATTTAGACAGGGTGGTGTTAACGGTGCTCAATTATACAATTTAAGAAATTGGGCTGTGTTTAATGAATTTACCCCAGGTTTTATACCGCAAGAAAAAATCGACTATGCCAATAATGTTCTTACATTCGATGGAGATCAGTTACTAAACACAGAACTTGGTTATAAAGGGAGCTTTAATGACGATACTATTCAGCTAATATTATCTGTTTACTCACAATCAATTACAGATTTTGCCGTTTACGTTGAAGACTACAGTCTTGATGCAGTAGGGTTCCCCTATATTGCAAACATTGGAGACGGAACATCTTCAGGAGCGGAAGTTGCTCTAAACTTCTTACCAACATCTGAACTTTCAATTGGAATCATAGCTTCGACCAATCAGACAAGCATTGATACTAATTATCTTGGTTACGATGGCGGAATAAAAATTGCAAAAGACAGTGAATTTGTTCATGCCCCACAAACAACATATGGATTCAATATTGACTATACACACGATATTGGGAATGGAAATTTTGGAAGACTGTACTTCGATCATTCATATGTAGGCGAACGATTTGCAGACTCAACTAATTTGACTACTCTTGGTGAGTATGAAATGTCTAACTTCAGGTATTCATTTATAGGTACAAACAGCATCACAACTACTTTGTTTGTAAATAACTTGATGGATTCCCTTTTTGTCACCAACCAACGTGATTTTACCTTCGGATTTGGAGGAATTGGTTACGATTACGGTCGTCCTAGAGAGCTTGGAATAAGCGTTCAGTACAACCTTAATTAAAAAAACTCTATCACCCCAGAGTTTATTCACCCGATTTTGTTTAAAAAGCAAAGTCGGGTGTAAAATTTCATTATGATAGTAAAAACTAAATCTGGCGAAATTGAAGGCATTAAAGAGAATCTCTACTACTCTTTTAAAGGCATCCCCTATGCTGAGTCACCGACAGGAAAAAATAGGTGGTTGGCACCGAAACCTGTTAAACCGTGGTCAGATGTAAAAAGCTGCAAAGAATTCGGCTCTATTTGTCCTCAAAATGAGCTTGTTTATGAGCAAGAGGCAACTTCTGATTACGAAACAGGATCAAACCAAAATGAAGATTGTCTAACTTTAAATATATGGACTTCTGATCTTAATTCAAAAAAACCTGTTTTAGTTTGGATCCACGGAGGAGCATACTTTCTGGGCAGTGGGGCGGACTGTCTTTCAGATTCAGAAGATATTTGTAGAGATGGAAAATATGTTGTTGTTAGTATGAATTATCGATTGGCCTGTTTTGGTTTTCTCCGCTTGATCGACCTCACCGATGGAAAAATACCATCAACAGGGAACGAAGCTCTGTTGGATCAAATTGAAGCTCTTAAGTGGATTCAAGCAAATATATCCTCATTTGGAGGAGATCCTAATAATGTAACTTTGATTGGTCAATCCGCTGGTGGACATAGCATTGGAACTCTTCTAGCTATGCCGGATGCAAAAGGACTATTTCAAAAAGCTATAGTTTGTGATGGTGGTTCGGAAACAATACAGCCCAAGGAAGAAGCAAATAGACTAGCTTTAAAGTTATTGAAAGAATATAAAATTGATCCCTCTGACATAGATAGGATAAATTCATTAAGCACAGAAGATTTAAAAGCATTCGATGCAAAAATGCAGGATCCTAATCATCCATATACTCAGGATTTAGATTTCGCAACTCAAGCACACGCCAAACCTTGTGTGGATGGAGTGTATATTCCAGATGAACCTTTGAAGCTTATTCAGGCAGGGTCCGCAAAAGATGTATCGGTTATTCTAGGCACAAGTGATTCTGAGGCGTTTGGCTATGACGAAATTTATCCAGGCCTAAGAGAATGGAATGTAAATGAAGCAATTGAGTTTGAAATAAAAGACTGGTTAAGAAAGTCAAAATTTTTAAATATTTCAGAAAAATCTGCAAGAAAAGATATAAAAAAACTTTTCGATGCATACGAGGCTCATCTCTCTAGTATTGAAATGGATTCTTCACCTGCGGAGTGCTTTTTGAAAATTAACGGACATAAGTGGTTTTGGGTTTCAACAATTAGACTCGCTGAAGCACTTTCAAAAAACAGCAATAAAGTCTACAGCTATAATTGGACTTTCCCTGGTCCTCACGGAAGTCCATATCATGGCTCGTCATTACCTTTTTTTCTTGATTACTTTAATTCTGAAGTTGGTAAACAAATGTGTGGAGACAATGAAAGCGTTCAAAAGTTAGGTTCTACCATAAATAAAATAGTAGACAACTTTCTTACAAGCGGAGATCCAAATAAGTCAGACGATACTCTTGTTTGGCCAGCCTATGATAAAAATATGGAGAGTCTATTGTTTGCCGAAACTATTCAAACAGTCAAAGACTTTAATTCATCTTTAAGGAAATCATGGGATCAAGTAGAAGAAAAAATTCCAGGCAATCTATAGAGTGAATCTATCTGAAAAAGTTCCTTTATTAGTAAAAGCTTATTACGGATTAGGTCAATTCTCCATAGGTAGTTTTGGCATCATGTCCAGATTGTGTCTCTTTTTCTTTTATAGTCAGGTTCTTGGAGTTTCTCCAGCTTTGGTAGGTTTCGCAACTGCTATTGCAACAGTATTTGATGCAATTACTGATCCAATAATTGGATCAATATCAGATAATTTTAAATCTAAATACGGACGACGCTTACCTTTTTTATTTGCTGGGACATTGCCTACATCAATTTCAATATTTTTATTGTTTAATCCTCTTGTGACTGGGGATGCAGGTCTTTTTTATTGGTTAGTCACTTTTTCATGTCTTACAAACTTTCTTTCAACTTTATTCGTCATACCTTATTTTGCTGTGGGAGCAGAAATAACTGAAAACTATGACGAAAGAGCATCGGTGGTAGCTTTTAGGAACTTTTTTTATTTCTTAGGTCAAGCTTTTGTTATGTATCTCGCTTATGGATATTTTTTCTTACCCTCAGAGGAATTTACAAATGGCCAACTTAATCCTGCTGTATATGGACCTTTTTCAGTTGTGGTAGCCATGTTGTTTCTAGGTACTTCAGTAATTAGTATTTTTGGTTTTAAAAATTACGTTCCCAATAATTATCGAGGAAAAATTGAATCTTTCTCTTTTTCTAAGACATTCCTAACAATCTTTAAGGATATTTTTGAGGCCTTGAGTAATTACTCTTTTCGTATGTTATTTTTTGGAAATGTTTTTTTAACTATCTCTGCGGGAATATCTTTTACGCTGGAACTCTATGCTTTAACTTTTTTTTGGGGCCTCTCTGGAGAGCTAAGTCTTCTTTTAGTAGGTCTTGCATTTTATCCAGGAGCTTTTCTTGGAATTTTTCTTTCTAATTATCTGATTCAAGTTTTTGAGAAAAAAAACGTCATGGTTTGGGGAATAATTTCATGGATTCTATTCATTGTTATTCCAATCATTTTAAGTATGTTTGGCTTATTTCCCGTTCAAGGAACAGCAACTTTAATTGTTCTTTTAATAGTATCTAAAATCATGCAGGGCTTGGCAATCATACCTCCGGACGTAGCTTTTAATGCAGCCATGGCAGATACCGCTGATCAGCAAGAATTGGTTAATGGAAAAAGGCAAGAAGGTATATTCTTTGCCTCCGCTTATTTTTCGATAAAAGCTTCTTATGGAATCGGTGCAGCAATTGCGGGAGTTGCTTTATCAATCATCGGCTGGCCAACAGGCTCAGAAGCCGAGGTCACTGACCTTAACATTTTCAATCTAGGCATTATCTTAGGACCAGTGGTTGCAGTTTTTGGATTGATTGGAGGATTTATTTACTCTAAATATGACTTAACAAGAGAAAGACATGAACAGATTAGGTCAAACCTTAAAGCAAGAAGAGGCTAAATTAAATTTCTTCTTTAAGATGTCTAGACATCATTCCGCCATAGGCAACCGAGGTCCATCCACCATCAACCACGATCGTTTCACCAATTACATAATTGCTAGCTTTTGAAGCTAAATATATACAAGATCCTCCAATATCCTCTTTGTTTCCTACCCTATAATTAGGTACGAAAGCCCCAAGGACATCAGGATTATCTCTTGCCATTTCATTTAGATCAGATGGAAAAGCACCGGGAGCAATCCCATTCACATAAATATTTTTTTCAACTAAGACTTTTCCTAAACTCCTTGTTAAATGAATTAATCCAGCTTTTGAAGCTGTGTAAGGATAAGAGTCGTAATCTGCAATACCAACTCCATCTATTGAAGAAATATTAATCACTTTCGAAGGATCATCTCTGCTTGCATTTACTTCCATTATAGGAACAAGCTTCTGTATTAAAAAAAATACTGATTTTAGATTTAAATTAAAGGTCTTATCCCAGCCTTTTTCAGGAAAGCTTTCAAATTCTTCATGCCACCCCGTGGCAGCATTATTGATAAGGACATCCAAGTTACTTTCGTTTGAGTTGATTTCACTTACTAGGTGATCAACTCCTTCCATTGACGATAAATCGTTCTGAATCCCCACACAAAATCCATGCTCACTCAATTCTTCTGCAGTTTTTGCAACGACATCTCCATGTCTAGCAGTAATGTAAACTTTTGAGCCAGACTTAACAAAGACCTCGGCAATCATCTTCCCGATTCCTTTTGAGCCTCCGGTTACTAAAACAACCTTATCTTTAACATTAAATATTTCTTCAATCATAGTTAGCTTTTAAAAAAGACCATCTTCTCTTACAGCATTAAATGAATATTTCATTGAATCAATAATCTTTGAAACATCATCGTCAGTGTGTGCATCACAAATAAAAGATAATCTTACTCCAGGAACAATTACATCCTGACCAAGCAGATGAAGATAGAATTCATTTTCTGCCTGCTTATGTTTTCCGCCATAATAATTCTTGATATCGAAACCACTGTTAATTGGTTCTCTTTGGAATTTCATATGAAACTTAGAACCTGCATTTAAAATTTGCGCAGGATAATCATTCTTCTCACAGAAATCATTAATTTCGTTAGCAAGTCTATTTCCTTTCTCCATTAAAGATGGGTAAACGGTATCTTTATGTTCTTTGAGGTAACTAAGTGCAGCAATTCCAGCTACCATCGAGAAAGGATTACCGTTGAAGGTCCCCCCATGAAATATTCTTCTTTCTCCGCCTTTTCCACTGAAGACAGCCATAATATCCTCTCTTCCAGCAACAGCCCCAATAGGAAATCCACCACCAAGAATTTTTCCATAAGTAGCCAGATCAGCTTTAATCCCGTAATAACCTTGAATGCCTCCGTAATCTACTCTGAATCCAGTCACAACTTCATCAAGGATTAATAAAACGTCGCATTCAGTACAAACATCTCTCAAACCCTGAAGAAAATCTTTATTATTTAGGCGCGGATTTGAATTTTGTGAGCCTTCTAAAATAATGGCGGCAAGATCATCTTTATTTTTTCTAATCATGTCATAAGCTGCTTCATTTCTATAAGGCAACAACATTAGGGTTTCATCTTTGATAACGTTACTTATACCGGCAGAAGCATACATTCCATTTGGTTTTGAATTTGTTCCTTCTTCGTAAGTTGCAAAGAGCAGGGCATAATCATGTCCTCCGTGATAAGCGCTATCAAATACTCCTATTTTTGATTTACCGCTAAAGGCTCTTGCTGCTCTCATGGCATACATGGTTGCTTCAGTCCCAGTATTCGCAAATATAACTTCCTCTGCACAAGGACTGGCTTCAGTTAAAAGCTCTCCTAATTCAAACTGTTGATCTGCAGGAAGACCAAACAACCATCCTTTTTCCATTTGAGCATTTAAAGCATCTTTGATTGCTTCATGATTATGTCCAAGGATTATTGGTCCAAAACCCATTGTTGTATCAATATAGGTATTTCCATCGACATCTGTCATGGTTCCACCGCTGGCACTATCTATGTAAATTGGATGAGGTAGCTTTACAGTAGAGATTACTTCTTGAGCTACTTTTTTTCCTTTATTTTTTATCTCATAAGATTTTTGAGTTCTTCCTTTTAATTTTTTTCTGATTTCTTGGGAATTTTTCCCTTCTAAAATCAGTTCTTCAACTCTTGCTGCATCCATATTTAGCCTCTCCAATTTTAGCCAAAATAACTTTTAATTTTAGTTATTGAAATTTATTCGTACAAATGTACTATAATGTTTATCCTGACTTAAAACAATTAAAGATTATCATGAAAAAATACGATTTAGTCATTCAAAATGGAACCATTGTAGATGGCAAAAGAACTCCTAGATTTAAAGGGGACATAGGCATTGTCGATGGGATGATTGAAACTATTGGCAAGGTAGAGACTGGAAATGCAAAGCAGGTTATAAATGCTGAAGGAAAGATTGTTGCCCCTGGTTTTGTTGATCTGCACACTCACTTTGATTCACAAGTTTTTTGGGATCCCTGGTGCACAATGAATAGTTGGCACGGAATTACGACCGTTACCATTGGTAACTGTGGTTTTGGATTTGCCCCTTGCAAGGAAGAAGATAGAGACGCTTCAATGAAAACAATGGAGAGAAATGAAGCCGTTAGATTTGAAACAATGAAAGAAGGAATGCCTTGGGATTGGGAATCTCATCCTGAATTTATGGATAGCATTGAAAGAACTCCTAAAGGAGTAAATATGGCTACTTTCACACCACTCGGTCCATTAATGATGTATGTAATGGGTAAAGAGGCTGCAAAATCAAGAAAATGCAATGATGAAGAAAGAAAAGAAATCTGTAGGCTTATCGAAGAATCTATGGAAGCGGGCTCGCTAGGTATTTCTGCTCAAAGACTAGGTGAAAGCTCTGTGCAACGAGATTCTGATGGCACACCAATGATTACCGATCTTATGGATGAAGACGACTTTGTAGAGTTCGCAAAAGTCCTTAAAAAATTAGGCAGAGGATTTATGCAAGTTCTTGGCGGTGATTTTGACTTTAACGAAAGACTTATGGAAGCTTCTGGCAGACCAATGATTTGGAATGCATTAGTGACTATTGCTGATCAACACGGACTTACCTTTGGAAGCCTTTGGGAAATTACTGACTGGATTGAAAAATGCAATGCGGAAGGAAAAAGAGTCGTAGGTCATGCTGTAACATGCCCAACTGACTATCAATTCCAATTAATTGACTTTAATTTATTCGATAGCGATCCCGATTGGAGAGCTGTTACTACCGGCAGCATAGAAGAAAAAATGAAAAATATGGCAGATCCTGAACTAAGAAAGCCTCTCAAAGAAAAATATAATCCTAGCCATACCTTTATTGGAGCTATGGCAGTAAATATCCATGAGCTTAGATACGGAGAAGGAGACAATATAGAAGTTCACAATAAGTATGAAGGAAGAACAATTGATGAAATAGCAAAAACAGAAAATAAACATCCCATTGATGTTTTTCTTGATATCTCCATTTCAGAAAATCTTTCTTCAAGATGGGTTACACCACCTCAAAAAATTGATATGGAAGGGATGAGCAGATTAGCAAATCATCCTTTCTCAGTGCCTGGATTATCTGATGGAGGTGCTCATGCTAAATTCTTGACCGCAGGATGCTATCCAACTTATTTTCTTGCTACCTTGTGTAGAGACAACAATGTAATGAGTTTAGAAAAAGCACATTGGAAGTTATCAGCTTACCCAGCACAAGTCGCAGGCATTAGAGATAGAGGTCACTTAACTGAAGGTTATGGTGCCGATATTTTAATTTATGATCTAGATGAATTAGAGATCTTTCCAATGGAAAGACTTCATGACTTTCCAGCCAATGACTGGAGGCTTGTCCAAAAAGCTAAAGGTTATAATTACATCATTGTAAATGGTGAAGTTACTTTTAAGGACGGAGAATGCTCCAATGAGACTCCCGGATTATTCTTAAGAAATGGATCTGCAAAAGGGAAAAAAGTTAATTTAAAAACAGTTGATGCTGCTTAGAGTAATTTAGAGTTTACTCATAAAATATATTAAAGTTTGATCTTACCTATGGATAGCTTGAAAGCAAAAAGCTCAGCAGAACTGAGAATCATTAAGGAGATTCAAGATCTTGGATTATCCGATTACGTTGCTGAACTTGATGAAAAAGGTTTTACAGTTATTCCTCCGGAAATAGCATGTCCTAACGGGCTAGATAAAAGATTGCTGGAAGGAATACTTAAAGTATCTGAAGAGAGAAGCGGTATAAAACCCGATTTGAAAAATGGATCTACTCATTTAAATTTTGGAGCAACTGAATTAGCCGATAAAAATAAAGAGTTTGGCCTGGGTGTTGAGTCTACAGATGGTGAATCCAATGATTCACCCATTGGAGAATTCCTTCCATCTTTGATTTTTGAGGGACAGGTTTTCGAAGATGCTCTTATGAATCCAGTTCTATTGGCTATCTCAACTTATTTGCTGGGATATCAATGCGTGTTGTCTAGTATGACTGCATTTGTAAAAGGTCCAAACAAAGTTAATTTAGACTTGCACTGCGATACCTTACTGCCAAATCCTTTACCCGATCATGCTTTAGTCTGTAACTGCACTTATGCTTTAACGGATTACAACAAAGAAAACGGTTCTATCGCTTTTGTACCCGGCAGCCATAAAAAAAATAGAGCTCCCAGTAAATCAGAAACCTTATTATCAAAAGATAGCAATGCGATTCATGTGGATGCTAAGGCAGGCTCTCTGATAATTTTTCATGGTGCTTGTTGGCATGGCGCGTATAACAGAACAGCAAAAGGATTAAGAGTTACCATGCCCGTTTTGATGGCAAGAACTTATATGCGAACTGAGGAGAATTTATGCGAAATTGTTCCTGATGAGATGCTAAATAGAAATGGTCCAAGGTTTCCTATTCTTATGCAACAAGGCCACTTTTATTCCGTTACAGATTATAGAAAGCAACCGGAAAGAAAAGAAAAAATGTATCAATTTTACGAAAGTTACAATAAGTCTATAGATGGAGTTCTTGATTCTGGCCCTGATCTAATCGACTCATACGGCTAAATCAATGTATCCAGGAAAGTGGGCTGAACTTTTTCCAGATAAGCCAGCGGTAATTAACAGCGAAACAAAAGAAACATTAACCTTTAAACAGTTAGAAGAGAGGTCTAATCAACTCTCCCATTATTTTGAACAAAATAATATTAAAAAAGGAAGTCACGTAGTTATTTTTTCAGATAACGATATAAAGTTCTTTGAGATAGCATGGGCTGCCTTGAGGTCAGGAATCTATCTTTCACCGGTAAATCATTATTTAAAAGCAGATGAACTATCTTATGTGATCAATAACAGTGGAGCAGAAGCAATAATTTGTTCTAAAGATTTAGAGATAAATTGCCTTGAGGCATTGAAGTCAGTAGACAAAAAAATAAAAAAAATATCTTTTAATGGCGATATCTATGGTTTTGAAAATTATGAAAGCGTCATAGAAGATTTACCCAATTCACCAAGAGAAAAGCAACCTAGAGGAACTTTCATGTTTTACAGCTCGGGAACTACAGGGAAACCAAAAGGGGTGAAATGGCCTTTGCCGCCCGGAGAGATATTTGAAGATTCTGAGCATTTTTTATTTCATCAAGAGCTTTGGGGATTTCAAGATAAATCAGTATCTATATGTACTTCTCCTCTCCATCATGCTGCACCAGCATATATGGCTCTAACAGGTCATGCTTTTGGAGGAACGGTCGTAATGATGCCAAAATTTGATCCTGAAAAAGCTTTAGAAATCATCCAGAAATATAAAGTTACTCATGGCCAATGGGTACCAACTCAATTGTTAAGAATTTATAAATTAAAAGATGAAATAAAATCAAAATATGATTTGAGATCTTTGGAGTATGTTCTTCACGCAGCTGCACCATGCCCTGTTGAACTAAAAAATAATCTGCTTGATTGGATGGGTCCAGTTATTTACGAGTACTACTCTGGAAGTGAGGGCGCGGGAATGACTCATGCAACGCCTGCAGATGCCATGAAATATCCAGGCACAGTAGGAAAAGCATTAATGGGGATCATCCATGTCTGTGATGAAGATGGCAAAGAACTTCCTATTGGTAAGATTGGTAAAATTTATTTTGAGAGTGATCATGAATTTACTTATCACAAGGATAAAAAGAAAAGTGAAGAAGCTCTGCATGAAAACAATAAGACGTGGAAGTCTATGGGAGACATAGGATATATAAATGATGAGGGCTATCTTTTTCTAACAGATAGAGAAAAATTTATGATCATCTCTGGAGGAGTGAACATATATCCTCAAGAGAGCGAAAGCATTATCATAGTAAGAGATGACGTTTATGACTGCGCCGTTATTGGCGTGCCTCATGATGAAATGGGAGAGGAAGTTAAAGCAATGGTTGTCCTTGCAGACAATATAAAAGAAAGCGAAAACTTAAAAAAAGAGATAATTGAGTACTGCCGATCAAAAATAGCTCATTACAAATGTCCAAAGTCAGTTGATTTTGTCAGCTCTCTACCGAGATCTGAAACAGGTAAACTACTGAAAAGATATATCTGATTTTATTATTTTAGTTTTTCTATCAAATTTAAAACTTTTTTAACTTTTAATTCTGCTCCTTTGGAGTTACTGTGAATCAAGTCTCTAGCAAATTCTCCAAATATACTCAGTATTATTTCAGCATCTACATTTTTGTATCCTTTTCTATCTAGGAGTTTTTGAACTCCATCGACATCTCTTTTTCTTGCATTTCTCATGGCTTCGGCGAGTTCATTGTTTCTTGACGAGTAAACAAATAATTCATATTCAGCTTGAAGAAGATAGCCTGATTTATATTTAGATTTTAATCCGCTAGCTATGACGCCTACGAATTCTTCGATGGAAAAGGTTCCCTTTTTTTCAACTAAATTCAATAGTTGTGCATCTGATACTGCTTCATCATCTGCGATTAGTTTTTTGAAAGCGCCTACAGTTAGATCATCAATGGTACGAAAATAATATGAGACTGTAGAGTGAGCCACTTTAGCTTCCTTCGCTACACTTCTATGAGTTAAAGAATAAATTCCACTTGTTCCAATTATTCTTAAGGCCGAATCTAGGATATTTTCTCTAGATAACCTTTTTTTTGACATTTCTTCTACTCCCTTAAATATTGATTTATTTATAAACTTCTAGCAAATTTCCTAACTTTCTTCATATGTTTTTCAAATTCATTTTTACTCATATTTGGCAAAACCGAAAAAAACCTCAAATATCTCGATTTCATACCTCCTAATTGGAAAACTGTTTTTTTTAATCGTCTAAAAGGAATATTTTTAAAAAAGGAAAAATTGAAATAACTCACCATTGGTCCCCCATAAGATATTGATACAATACCTATCTTTTTCTTCATGGCTCCTGCAACTGGATAGCCATAATTCTTAAAAAATTTACTATCAGGAAAAATTGATTTGTAAGAAAAAAACCATGTTGGGTGTAAGACCCAATCTATCCAATTTTCAATGATGACATTCATTCTTAGATTGTGACAAGCCCCCATCAGAAACATGGCATCAGATTTTTCAAGTCTTTTTCGGTAATCCAAGACTAATTTTGGAGGAGGATTTATATCGCTTCTATAAAAAGGAAGTTGTTCCCTTTCATCATATAAATTAATTAAATCTATTTCGTGACCTACTTTTTGAGCCTCATCGATAAAGGTATCTCTAATTGCTGCATTAAAGGAATCCTTAGTATTGAAATGACCAAAAATAATACATATTTTCATTATCTATCCGTCGTTAAGCTTGTGTTATTTATTTTGCAGAATATGAATGCAGTTTAAAAAAAGTTATAGTACATTTGTACAGCATTATGAAATCAAAAGAAATCAGAAGCAAGATTACCGATAAGGCAAAATTAGAACTTTCTATAGAAGAGGTAGAAGTAAAAAAACCCGTCGGTAATGAGGTGCTTGTTAAAATGCAAGCTAGTCCAATTAATCCATCCGATCTTGGAGTTTTGTTAGCATCAGCAAATCCCAAAACATTAAAGAAGGAAAAAGCAAAC
>CETL01050676.1_pt1 | contig 16419 bp, 18 predicted proteins | sample 356371 | NCBI WGS metagenome assembly CETL01 (sample SAMEA2622518, study PRJEB7988) | marine metagenome | biome: marine biome (ENVO:00000447); feature: surface water layer (ENVO:00002042); material: "saline water (ENVO:00002010), including plankton (ENVO:xxxxxxxx)" | depth 5 m | reverse complement strand
TTCTGGGACACCATGACAGATTACCACAATGCTGAATATTGTAGTCCTCTAGTCTCAACGAATCCATGCGCTGAGCAGCCGCTTCCTGATGGCGGTTGTTGTAATCTGGGATCTATAAATCTTGAAAGGTATGTTGACGATAAGGGTAATTTTAAAATTGAAGAATTCAAAGAAACTGTTGGGATAGCTACTAGATTTTTGGATAATGTTATCGATTACAACCTAGATCGCCATGCACTTGATACACAAAAAGAGAATGCTAGAAATGACAGAAGAGTAGGTCTAGGTATTTTAGGGTTAGGTGATATGTTGGTTAGAATGGGTATCAAATACGATAGTGAAGATGCACTTCAAACAATCGATCAAGTAATGAAAATCTTTTGTGACACAGCATATGAAACCAGCTCTGATTTAGCAAAAGAAAAGGGTTCTTTCCCCAACTTTAAATGGAGCGGGTACAGAAAGAGCAAGTTTGTAAAAAATCTTCCAAAAGGCTTACGCGATAAAATTAAAGATGATGGAATCAGAAATTCAACTGTCTTAACCGTCCCTCCAACAGGAAGTGGAGCAATTGTAGCGCGAGTAACTTCAGGCGTCGAGCCAATTTTTGCTACATCATATAAAAGACGTGTAAAAAAGAATGATGGTTTTGGTAGAGATTTTGATGAATACAAAGTATATCATCCAATCATAGAAAAACTTTTTGGAGATGACGACAATCTACCTGATCATGTAGTAACAGCGCATGATATTGATCCTTATTTTAGAGTTAAATTACAAGGTGTAATTCAAAAATATATCGACTCTTCTATATCTTCCACTGTCAATTTAAAGCAAGAAATAACAAAAGAAACGGTAGCAGATATCTATCTCACTGCTTACAAGGCCAATCTCAAGGGAATAACGGTATACCGAGAAGGCTCAAGAGAAGGTATTTTAATTACTGATGACAAAAAAGATGACAGTGCCGCCAAAAGCAAAAGTCAATCAGTGGCTAATCTATCAGAAGAAAAAACTCCAAGGATGCGACCAAATGAGACTAATGGGATTACGCGGAGAATACGTACTGGAGAAGGAACGCTATACATTACTATCAATCAAGATGAAAATGGACTTTGTGAAGTTTTTACCACAATCGGAAAAGCTGGTGGCAACGCAGCGGCTCAATCTGAAGCGATTAGCAGGTTAATATCCTTAGCGCTTAGATCGGGATTGGACCCGAACGCAATCGTAAGACAGCTCAAAGGTATATCAGGACCAAATCCCACTTGGGAAGATGGTCGTCTGATACTTTCAACACCAGACGCAATTGGAAAAGCCCTCGATGACTATCTTAAGGAAAATAATGCTGGTAGCAATAATAGTGCCTCAATGAAGGAGAAAGTTAGAATTACTATGGCTCAAGAAACCTCCGCTCAAGAGAGTTCTTATGAATGCAAAGATTGTGGCACTTCTACTAATGTAGTAAATGAAGGTGGATGCCTGACATGTAGGGAGTGCGGCTGGTCAAAATGCGACTAGCGTAAACTATTCTTTCGAGATTTGACCAAATAAAAGAGCCACTTTCAAGTGGCTCTTTTATTTAATCTAAGTTCTTTGTTAGGGTTAAATCTCTTTTAACTCTTCCTCTTTGCTGGACTGCAGTTTATTTAAGCTTTCAATATGATTGTCTGTCAAAGTTTGAATCTCACCTTCCTGTCTTCTAGTTTCATCTTCGGATATATGCTCTTCTTTACTGAACTCTTTAATATCATGAATTGCATCTCTTCGAATATTTCTTACAACTATTCTCCCGTCCTCAATTAGCTGATGAACATATTTGATTAAATCCTGTCTTCTTTCTTCCGTCAAACTGGGAATAGGAACTAAAACCGTATTGCCATTATTATTTGGTGTGAGACCTAAGTTAGAATCCATAATTGCTTTTTCTATAATCGGAATTAACGTCTTTTCAAATGGTTGTAATGCTATCATCCTGGGCTCAGGTACCGTAATAGTCGAAACTTGATTAAGTGGCGTAGGTGTTCCATAATAATCAACTTGAATAGAATTCAATAAATCAGGATTAGCTCGCCCTGTTCTAACTTTTAGTAATTCTGATTTTGCGTGGTCCACCGCTTGATTCATTTTTTGATTAGTATCTTTTTTTATTTCTTCAAACATATCTTATTCTGATATTAGTGTACCAATATCTTGCCCTAGTAGAATATTTTTTAAATTACCTTTACCATTTACATCAAAAACTCTAATCGGAAGTGTATTTTCCTTGCATAAAGTAATAGCTGTCATATCCATAACACGAAGGTTTTTTTCAATCACATCTGAATAATTAATTTTATTAAAGTGCTTAGCGTCGTTGTGTAATTCGGGATCTTTATCAAATACACCATTTACCTTGGTTCCTTTTAACAAAACCTCTGCTTTAAGCTCTGTTGCTCTAAGTGCAGCTGCTGTATCAGTTGTAAAATATGGATTACCGGTACCGCCCGCAATTATAACTACTCTGTTTTTTTCAAGGTGCCTAAGAGCTCTTCTTCGTATATACGGTTCAGAAATTTGGGAAACAGTTATTGCAGAAAGCGTTCTAGTTTGAACGTTTAACTTTTCAAGCGCATCTTGAATGCTAATTGCGTTCATTATCGTAGCAAGCATTCCTAGATAATCCCCTGTAACTCTTTCCATTCCTTTGCTTGCAGCTTTTATACCTCTAAAAATATTTCCAGCACCAATAACTAATGCTATACCTATACCCATTTCATGAACATTTTTTATTTCATTGGCAAGCTCTGAAGCTTTTAAGGGGTCTATACCATATGATTGATCTCCAGACAAAACCTCTCCGCTTAATTTTAATAAAACTCGAGAGTATGCAGTTTGAGTCATGAGAATTAGATTTCGATTATGGTAAGACTATTCGCCAATTGCATAGCGAATAAAGCGATTTATAACGATATTTTCACCAAGTGTTGAAACGGATTCATTCAGTAAATCGGAAACTTTTCTTTCAGAATCTTTAATGTATTGCTGTTCAATCAAACAGGATTCAGCATAAAACTTTTCTACTTTACCTTCTACCATTTTTTCAATGATATTGTCTGGCTTACCAGATTCTTTAGCTTGATCTATAAATATATCTTTTTCCCTATTCAGGATTGCAGGATCCATGTCATCGCGTGAAACTGAGCTTGGATTTGTTGCAGCAATTTGCATCGCTAAATTGTGGGCTAAATCATTAAAACCCTCAGTTTTTGCAACAAAATCAGTTTCACAATTTAATTCTAGAAGTACGCCTAATTTTCCGCCGTGATGGATATAAGAAAAAACTAAACCTTCCTTGGTTGTACGTTGGCCTTTTTTTTCAGCCTTAGCAACTCCAGTTTTTCGTAAATGGTCAACCGCTTTTTCTAAATCACCATTAGTTTCTAAAAGCGCTTTCTTACAGTCCATCATTCCAGCGCCCGTTCTTTCCCTTAATGTTTTTACAGTTTTTGCATTAATAGACATATGTGTTTCCTGGAAATTAAAAAACTATTCGGCGTCTTTTTTTGATATTGCTTCAACCTGTTCAGGAGAGCCATCTTTATCTTTAGCAGGTAAATCATTTTTTGCGACACTTATTTTTTGTGGCTGATCATCAGCGTTTTTAGTTTTTTTTGCAGAGGAGTCAATTATTGCATTTGCAAGAGCAGCCATGATTAATTGAATAGTACGAATAGAATCATCATTAGCTGGAATTGGGTAATTTATTAGAGTAGGGTCTGTATTTGAGTCTACGATTGCAATAATAGGAATTCCAAGTCTTCCAGCTTCATCTACAGCAGTACTCTCCAATTTTGTGTCAACAATGATCACAGCATCTGGCAAGCGACGCATATCTTTAATACCTCTATGCTGATCTGAAAGTTTTATCCTCTCTCTGTTGAGCATCTGAACTTCTTTTTTTGTTTGGTTTTCGTAAATCAAAGAGCCTTCTTTTTCTAACAAATGTAAACGCTTTATACTTTTTTTAATTGTTGAAAAATTAGTTAATGTTCCACCCAGCCATCTTTCAACAACGTAAAACATAGAACACCTGTCCGCTTCCTGCTGAACAATGTCTCTGGCTTGTTTTTTAGTGCCAACAAATAGGAAAACTCCACCTTTTTTTGATTTAGATTTTATAAAATTTGTAGCTTTATCTAAGCAGCGAAGAGTCTCTTCAAGGTTAATTATGTGAATACCGTTTTTTTCCATTAGCACATAGGGCTTAAAATTGGGATCCCACTTGCGAGTTACGTGGCCAAAGTGAGCACCGGTACCCAACAAATCTTCAAATTTTATTTTAGACATATATTTGTTCTTTTATCGTTTGGAAAATTGAAATTTTTTGCGAGCACCTGGCTGTCCATATTTTTTTCTTTCAACTTCACGTGCATCCCTCGTAAGAAAACCTGCTTGCTTGAGCGCAGGTCGAAAATCTGAGCTTACTTCATTTAGTCCTCGTGCTATTCCAAGTCTTATTGCAGAGGCTTGACCGCTCAATCCTCCTCCTTTAACATTTACCCTAATATCATAAGAATTTCTTTGATCGGTTAAGTCTAAGGGCTGAGTAACTACGATTGCTAAACTCTCCCTACATAGGTAATCCTTAAAGGGTCTACCGTTAACTATTATATCACCCTTACCAGGAACCATGTTTACTCTTGCAACTGAATCTTTTCTACGTCCTATTGCTTTATAAATTGCAACTGACATTAAATATTTAGCTCTTTAGGTTGTTGCGCTTCATGTGGATGTTCAGGTCCAGTATAAACTTTTAAATGTTTAATAATAGCTCTACCAAGCTTGTTTTTTGGAAGCATACCCCAAACTGCTTTTTCAACTATTTTTTCAGGCTTAGTTCTTCTCATATGATCTAGATTTGTAAAAGTTGTTGATCCAATGTAACCTGAGTGCTTAAAGTAAGTTTTATTGCTTTCTTTATTTCCAGTAACACCAATTTTTTCTGCATTGACAACTACCACAAAATCTCCCATATCCATGTGAGGCGTGAAGGATGGCTTATGCTTTCCTCTGAGCACCTTTGCAACTTCGCTTGCAAAGCGCCCTAAGGTTTTTCCTTCAGCATTAGCAATATACCATTCTTTGCTAATTTCGCTGGCTTTAAGTGATTTTGTCTTCATTGATTTAATTTAGATTATAGCCGACAATATTATACTTTATTTCGTGTTATAGTCAACTTTTAATTAATATAGCGTGGCGATATGCCCTTTTACAATTGTTGCTTTAATTCTACCTTTAAGTTTTTGATTTATGAAAGGCGAATTATGAGACTTTGAGAAAATATTCTCACTTGAGAAACTCCATTCTAAATCTGGATCAAAAATAGCAATTTCAGCACTGGCGCCTACCTTAAAAAGATCTTGATTCATTTTCATTACTTTTCGTGGATTTACCGTTAAACGCTTAATTAGTGAGGTTAAATCCATTTTGTTATCATGAACTAAAATTTTATTGACTGCCCCAAAGCATGATTCAAGTCCTATCATTCCAAATGGAGCAATATCAAAAGTTCCTTCTTTTTCTTCTATAGTATGTGGCGCATGGTCCGTTGCAATGCAATCAATTGCTCCGCTCTTTACTGCCTCAATTAAGGCTTTTTTATCCTTTTTTGATCTAATTGGAGGAGCAACTTTTAGATTTGTATTATAGGATACTAGATCTTCATCGGTAAAAAATAAATGATGCGCTGTTACTTCAGCAGTTATTTTCTCGCTTTTCTTTTTTAAGGCCTTTATATGCTCTACAGATCTGAATGAACTTACATGAGGAACGTGGAGCCTCGCACCAGCATGTACGGCTATTTCCAAATCTCTATGAACCATACTTGATTCGGTTATACCAGGGCTGGAGGGTAGGCCAAGATTTGTTGAAACTTTGCCCATATGCATAACTCCATCGCATTTTAAACATTCGTCCTCTGCGTGGTTAATTATAGGTATATCAAACATCGTTGAGTATTCAAGTGCGTTTTGCATTACTTTTGCGTCACCTATTGGCACTCCATCATCGCTGAATGCAATAGCGCCTTCATCAATCATAGATCCCATTTCGGTAATTTCTTTACCTTTTTGGGATTTGGTAACAGCACCAATAGGAAAAATATTTATAGGACATTCTTCAGATCTATTAAAAATATATCTAATTAATTCTGGAGAATCAATAGGGGGGTCTGTGTTTGGCATCGCACATACCCCAGTAAAGCCTCCAGCTAGAGCTGCTAATGATCCAGTATTTAAGTCTTCCTTATCTTCTCCTCCTGGCTCACGAAAATGAACATGAGCATCAAAGAATCCATGAGTAATCACAAGATTGTCACAATCAACAACCTCGGAGTTTTTAGGAGCAGATATTTTTCCAATTTGTTTTATTTTTCCATTTTCTATATGAATATCTGTTTTTTTCACTGATTCATTAAAAGGGTCAAGTACAGTACCATTTATTAATATCTGATTTTTTTTGAGTTTAGAAATATTCATTTAATTGGATTCCTCAGTAGGTTTTTCCCCGAGCAATAAGTAGAGAATGGACATTCTTGAAGCTACACCATTTAAGACTTGATCTAAAATTATAGCTTGATCACTATCGACTACCGAGCTATCAATTTCAACGCCCCTATTTATTGGTCCAGGGTGCAATACTACTATTTCTTTTTTATGTTTTAACATACGCTCATTAGTTATGCCAAAAAGGTCGCGATACTCTCTGACAGATGGCAAGAGACTCCCTTGCATTCTCTCTCTTTGAATTCTTAGAACATTCAACGCATCAGCCCAATCAATAACCTCATCAATACTATAACTGATTTTAACTCCCAAGTCTTCTGCGTATCTGGGAATTAATGTAGAAGGTCCACATAGCATAACTTCAGCACCCATAGTTTTTAATCCGAAGATGTTACTCAGAGCGACCCTGCTATGCATAATGTCACCAATTATCGCGATTTTTAAACCTTTTAAATAACCAAACTTTTCATGGAGACTCATCATGTCAAGAATAGCTTGAGTAGGATGTTCATGAGCACCGTCTCCAGCATTTATTACTACCGCATCAATATAGTTGGTTAATTGAAGGGGTGAACCTGGGATGGGATGTCTCATAACAGCAGCATCAATTTTCATAGATTCGATGTTTTGCACTGTATCCTTAAAAGATTCTCCTTTTTTTAAACTTGAAGTAGAAGCAGAAAAATTCACAGTATCAGCGCTTAATCTTTTTTGAGCCAACTCAAAACTAATTCTTGTGCGCGTAGAATTTTCAAAAAAAAGATTAACTATAGTTTTTCCTTTCAAAGAAGGAACTTTCTTAATAGGTCTATTTAAGATTTCTTTAAATTTATATGCCGTGTCAATAATTGTTTGAATATCTTCACCTGGGTAATCTTTGAGGCCTAAAAGATGAATATGTTTCATTTTATATCCTTGTAATTAATAAGGCTAACGCTATCATTTTTATCAATTTCTTCAAGCTCAACCTTTACATGCTCCCCTTCATGAGTAGGAATATTTGCACCTATAAAATCTGCTTTAATTGGTATCTCACGGTGACCACGGTCAACTAGAACAGCTAACTGAATTTTGCTAGGCCTACCAAAAGAATTTAATTCATCTAAAGCCGCACGTATTGTTCTACCAGTATATAGTACATCATCAACAAGAATTAAAATTTTGTGGTCAATGTTATCATCGATACTAGTCCCTTTGACCTGCGGTACCACCAATCTTTCTCTGAAATCATCTCGATGAAAAGTAATGTCTAGTGAGCCAACTTGTACTTTCTTACTTGTTATTTTTTCTATTTGCGATTTAATTCGCGTTGCAAGAGGTTCACCCCTAGAAAGTATACCAATAAGAAAAATGCTATTCACATCAGTATTTTTCTCGATTATTTCATGTGAAATGCGGATTATTTTACGATTGATATCGTACGAATCAAGTAATTTTGTTGTTTTAAAATTTGACATAAAGTGTCTCGATAAGATATTATCGACTGAAAAGATTTATAGTAAGTTATAAACTCTTACATTCTCTCAGGAATAGCTTAAAGAGCGACAAATATTAAAAATAATTATTTTAAAAAAAAATGTTTTAATTGATAAAAGACAAAATTTTCTTAACAATTTGAGTAGTAATAGCCCCTGAATTCATTTTAATAATAAGATTCATGTTTTCTTTCTTAAACCACTTAATCTGCCTGACAGCGTACTGATAAGTTTTTGTATTGATTTCCGATTCTAAGAATTCAAGGCTAATGTTGTTATTTAAATATGAAACAATTTGACGATATCCTATAGAATCAAGTGGGTGTAAATTATTACCAGGATATTTTTCAATTATTTTTTTCACTTCATCTATCCATCCATTTTTAATCATCGCTGTAGTTCTTTTTGAAATTCTTTTTCTAAGTTCACTTCTATCCCAATTTAGGTAAACCGAAAAAAGATTTAAACTGGGAGCATATTTATTTTTTTGATTCTTAAAATGCTCAGAAGGAGTTTTTCCAGTTCCTTCATATATTTCTAATGCTCTTATGAGCCTTTTTTTGTTGTTGATATGAACATGCATATAATATTCAGGATCAATTTTTTTAAGTGTTCTCATCATTTCCTTCGCATTTCCGCCATCGTATAAATCTTCAAGGTTTTTTCTTATTTTTAATTCAGATTTACTTTGATCAAAAATTCCACTATTCAATGCTCTAAAATACAGACCAGCTCCACCGCACAGTATTGGTATTTTTCCTCTAGATCTTATATGCTCTATATAATAACGAACCAGCTTTGCATATTGTCCAGCACTAACTGTCTCCTCAACAGATTTGACTCCAATAAGATAGTGTGTCACACCTTCCATTTCTTTTTTAGTGGGTTGAGCGGTTCCAATAGGAATTTGATCGTATATTTGTCTTGAATCCAAACCAATGACTTCCCCATGGATTTTTTTTGCTAAATTAATTGCTAAATTAGTTTTTCCGCTTGCAGTTGGAGCTAAAATGGTGGGTATTTGTTCAATCAAAAAAATTTATTCGCATTTTTAGGGCAAGATATCTAATTCAAAATTTTGCTTTAATCTCATCTATTGAAATCTGAATGATTGAAGATCTACCTTGAGGGCAAATAAAAGGATCTTTTGTGCCAAAAAGGCGATTTACAATCTCTACCATTTCATTATTATCCAAACTGTCTCCGTGTTTTATGCAGGCGTGCTTAGAAAAACTTAGTGCTATAGCTTTTTCTTTTGACATGTTATTTTTTAACAAGGACATGAAATTTATTAATATTTTACTAATTATTTTGGCCTCATTTCCTCGCAACATATCTGTTGGAATGGATTCTAAAACTACACTATCAGTTTCATTTTTTATTAAATCAAATCCGATCCTGTTTAAAAAAGGAAGCGCGTCCAATAAATTAGAATAATCATGAGAGGAAAACTTTAGTTCAACAGGAAATAATATAGTCTGTGACAATGGAAGGCTTGAGGATGAGTTTTGCAACATATTTATAGCTCTTTCATAAAGAATACGCTGGTGTGCAAGTTTTTGATCAATAATAACAATACCAGATTTAACGGGTGATACTATATAGGCATTGTTCAATTGCCAGATTTTATTTACATCAATGCTGTCAGAGTAATTGTTTTTTTGGGATGCTAGTTTTGATACATATAGCTTTGCCCTATCTACGGCATCTATAAATTTTTCATTCACAATGAAGCCATTACTTTATTAACATTATCGACAGCTAGTTTATAAGATTTTTCAATTTTCTTTTTTTTATTTTTTAGATCTTCAGTTATTCGATTTCTAAGATTTTTATTATCAATGCCAGGCATATTTATTAAAACGTTTAATGATGCGCCTTTAAATCCAGCATAGGCTGATTCAACAGCAACACCAATATCGCTTACAGAATTCGGATTTCCCTTTAAACTTAAAGGAATGCATAGATCTACAACATCAGTACACAGAGAAGCTATGAGGAAAGGTACCTCGAAAGCACGTTCGTTGGCATTTTTAAGAGAAATATCTTTAATTCTAGCTTCTTCTTCTGTTTTTGCAGGCATTTTATTAGAATCTATAATTGCATTATATGCACTTGTATCTTCATCAACTAATACAGCCAGTTTGTATTTAATTAATTGGGCTTTTTTGCCCAAGTCATTCATTTCATCTCTTAAATCAAAAAAATCTTTTTTATAATAAGTCAATGAAGCTACCATAGAGCAAAGAGAGGCACCGCTCGATCCAAGTAACGCCGAAACAGACCCACCTCCTGGAGCAGGACTTTTGCTCGAAACCTCATCTAAAAAATCTGAAGTAGATAAATCAACCAATCTATTTGCTTCATCGCTAATAGCATATTCGATAATCTTTTTATTTGGATTAAACGAGTCTAAATCATTAAGACCTAACGATTGAACGGCGCATTCAATTATTTCATTCTCGGGAATCCCTTCAAAAGAACTTTGTTTGCGTAAGTAGTGCTTACCAGTCGAAATAATAGCATCTAATGGCACAAGTCCTACAAGCTCACTGCCTGTTACCCTAACACCACGTTCGTAAGCAAGCTTACAAGCTGTATCAAAAACATCATAAATAGATGATGTTTTGTAATCATTTAAGTTAATAGAAATTTGAGCGCGCTTATGCTCTTCAAGGTACCAACCAACAGCTTTAACGTCCTTGAAGATCCCTTCAATCTTAACAGGCGAGCCATCTTTGTTTCTAACGATATCACCATCTAAAAGGTTTGAAGATTTAGGATTGGGGTTACGCTTGCTCCTACCTTTTTCCCTTAGTTCAAATGCTATATCAGTTGCGACGCGCTGATCAGTAGTATTTAGGTTAATGTTATAAGCAATTAAAAAATTTCTAACACCTATCGCAGTTGCTCCGGATTTTGGATTAAAATCGATTGGCCCATAGTCCGGTTTCCAGTCATCGGTCTTTAACTTTTTCGATAAACCTTCATATTCACCAAATCTAATATCTGCTAAATTGACTCGTGATGGGCTAGAAGCTGACTTTTCATAAAGATATATTGGTATTGAAAGTTCATCGCCCACTTTTTTAGCTAGACGTCGCGATAAATCAATACATTCTTTATTAGTAACTCCTGAAATAGGAATTAGGGGACATACGTCCGTGGCTCCCATTCTGGCATGGGTTCCACTATGTTTAGTCATGTCAATTAAATCTGCAGATGTTTTAATTGAATTAAAAGCCGCTTTTTCAACGGCTTCGGGGCTTCCAACAAAAGTTACTACAGTTCTATTAGTATCTTTACCGGGATCAACTCCTAAAAGTGAAACTCCATCGACTTTCTTAATAGAGTCAGTGATTGCAGAAATTATATCGCTATTTCTACCTTCACTAAAATTTGGAACGCATTCAACAAGTCTCATTTTGCTACCTGAGAAATTTGCAATAGATAGTTTATTAAAAAAATAACTACAATTAGAGATAAAGCAGTACTAAAAATTGAACGTTTATATCTTCTAGTTGGTATAATTTTTTTGAACAATCTTCTCATTCACATACCTGCAAAAAGAAACATAAAAAAATTGACAAATGGGCTCATGAGCGCCCATATTACTGAAACCCCAGTAAACATGCCAAAAAGAATTAAACCCACTAAAATCTGAGGTCCATACATCTGTAATTGCATTACTAACTGAGGATTTCTTCGTATCATTATTCCTGAAAAAATCTGCGATCCATCTAAAGGAGGTATTGGTATCATGTTAAAAACAGCTAAAGAGATATTTATTTGTGTAAATAAAATCAACATGGATGTTAATGGACCAGCATACCCGGTTAATCTTATTAGCACCCCCCCTATTAGCGCTAAAAAAAGATTTGACGCAGGACCAGCAAAAGCAATTTTCATCATATCCTCTCTTGGATTTGCTAAATAACGTGAATCAACTGGTACAGGTTTAGCCCAGCCAAATCCAACAAATAAGATCATCATTGATCCAAAAGGATCCAGATGCGCAATTGGATTAAGAGTTAATCTTCCTTGATTTTTTGCAGTAGGGTCACCGAGCTTGTAAGCAACCCATCCGTGGGAGAACTCATGAAAAACTAGAGCAAATAGCAAGACAGGTATAAGTAATACTAAAACCTCAGGAGGTAGTCTAAATAACATTAGTCAAATCTCGGATGAAATGTTCGGTGGACTTCTTTTAAGTGCTCTTTATCAAGGTGGGTATAAATCTGAGTGGTAGAAATATCAGCATGCCCGAGCATTTCTTGAACTGATCGTAAATCTGCACCACCCTCAAGTAAGTGTGTTGCGAATGAGTGCCTTAAAGTATGAGGGCTAATTTCTTTATTTATTTCTGCAATCTTTGCCCATTTTTTCAGAAGAATCCATATCATCATTCTAGTAAGTTTTTTTCCATTCCTACTTAAAAATAGCTCCGGTGTCTTTGGATCTTTTTCAGAAAAAGAGGGTCTTTCTTTTTCAATGTAATCTTTAAGATTCCTTCTTGCCATTGGCCCAATAGGCACAAATCTTTGTTTTCCGCCTTTGCCTTCAACACGAATCATCTCTGAATCCCATAAAATATTTGATAATTTAAAATTACACAATTCAGTTACACGTAGACCGCAGGAATACATCATCTCAAATATCGCTACATCGCGCATTGACATTGGAGCTTTTTTTGGAATGAAATGCAAAATTTTGTCAATCTCCTCTATTGTGAGTATGCTGGGAAGTTTTTTTGCAACTTTAGGTGTATCAATAGATAAAACAGGGTTTCTATCAATCTTACCTTCGGATAGTAAAAAATTATGATACGTTCTTATGCATGAAATAGCTCTCTTGATAGAATTAGCAGACATGTTTTCAGCGTTCAAAAATCTTACATAAGCTCTCAAGTTTCTTTCTTTAACTAAAGTAATGTCATCCAATCTTTGTCTTTTGAGCATAAAAGAATGGTATTTTACCAGGTCTCTATTGTACGATAACAAAGAATTATCAGCTAACCCTTTTTCAATTTTCAATATTTTGATAAACTCTTTTATAAATTCACGCATGTTATTAAATATTATGCTCAATATTTTCACATAATATGTGCTCAATCAGAAGGTGGCACTCCTGGATGCGCTGGGTGTCATCAGAAGGAACTGAAATTAAAACATCACCCTTATTTTTCATCTTACCCTGTGACTTTCCAGTTAAAATTATGCTTTGAATTCCGCTTTCTTTTGCAGTTTCTAGAGCATTTAAGATATTTTTTGAGTTACCACTTGTTGAAATAACAATAAGAACGTCACCATGAGATCCCAATCCTTCAATCTGTCGTGAAAAAATATGATGATAGCTTATATCATTTGCCCATGCGGTAATAAAAGAAGTGTCAGTGGTAAGCGCAATTGAAGCTATTGGTTTTCTTTTATGGCTTCTCAAGCCACCCATTAATTCAGCAGCCATATGTTGAGCATCTGCCGCAGAGCCACCGTTTCCGCACCAAAGTATTTTATTACCATTTTTGATAGATTCGAGCATTATTTTTGACGCGCGAACAATATCATCTATACACGTTTCAAGCATACTTAATTTAGTGTTAGCGCTGTCCCTAATTATTTTACGAAAATCAAGCATCATTCAATAAAGTCCTTGTAGTCTTCGTTAGTCAATAAATTATTATATTCCTCAAGGCTATCTACAGATACTTTAATTATCCATCCAGAACCATAAGGGTCAGAATTAATGAGATCAGGGCTTTCCTCAAGTGCATTGTTAATTTCCACGATATTACCCGAAACTGGAGCAAAAAGATCCGCAACAGTTTTTACAGCTTCAACTACACCAAATGTATCGTTTTGATTAATTTTACTTTCCAATTCAGGTAACTCTACAAATACAATATCACCTAGCTGTCCTTGTGCATGATCAGTTATTCCAATTGTTGCTATTTTGTCATCAATTACTACCCATTCATGCTCTTTGGTGTATTTCAATTGTTTTGGTATACTCATTTGTTTCTAGTCCTCATTATAATTAATTGTTTTTAAAAAGTTCGTGTCAAAATTTCCAGACCTAAATTTTTCATCTTTCATAATAGCCTGGTGAAAAGGTATGGTGGTCTTAGGGCCTTCGATAATTGTTTCCTCTAAGGCTCGCTCCATACGATTAATAGCGGATTTTCTATCTGGTGAATGCACAATTAGTTTTCCTAATAATGAATCATAATATGGAGGTATTTCGTATCCTGCATAAACATGAGAATCAACTCGCACCCCTTTACCTCCTGGCGTATGAAAGCCTGAAATAGGAATGGCTGAAGGAGTAAAATTTTTATCGGGATCTTCAGCATTAATCCTACATTCAATTGAATGTCCTCTGAGTTTCATATTGTATAAATAATCTGGAAACTTGTCACCTGAGTGCGTTCTAATTTGCCATTTAATTAAATCTACACCAGTCACCATCTCAGTTATTGGATGCTCAACCTGAATACGGGTGTTCATTTCCATAAAGTAAAAATCTTTATTTTTATCTAATAAAAATTCAACAGTTCCTACACCAATATATCCAACAGCTTTGGCTCCAGCAATTGCAGCCTCCCCCATTTTTTTTCTTAAATCTTCATCAACAGCGGGTGAAGGTGATTCCTCTACTAGCTTTTGATATCTTCTTTGAATTGAACATTCACGCTCACCTAGGCTTGCCACATTTCCATAAGCATCTGCTAAAATCTGTATTTCAATATGTCTAGGATTTTCAACAATTTTCTCAATATACATATCACCATTATTGAATGCGCTTTGAGCCTCAGAACTTGCTGCTGAAAAAGCATTTTCAATTTCAGAATCATTATGTACTAAGCGCATACCCCTTCCTCCTCCACCAGCTGAAGCCTTGAGCATCACAGGGTATCCAATTTCACTTGCAATTCGACGAGCTTCATTAGGGTCTGAAACAATTCCTTCGCTTCCTGGAATAACTGGAACACCAGCTGATTTCATGGTCTTTTTAGCTTCAGATTTATCTCCCATTGCATTTATTATATCTGGCTTGGGTCCTATAAATGCGAAATTATTATCACTGCAAATTTTAGAAAAATCTGCATTTTCAGCTAAAAAACCATAACCAGGGTGTATGGCATCAGAATTTGTTATTTCACCAGCTGAAATAATGCTAGGTATACTTAAATACGATTCGCTGCTTTGAGGCGGGCCAATACAAACAGCTTCATCTGCAAATTTTGTATGAAGGGAGCTTTTATCAGCTGTAGAATAAACAGCTACTGATTTTAGTCCTAATTCGTGACATGCGCGAATAATTCGCAGGGCAATTTCACCGCGATTGGCAATTAGTATTTTTTTATACATTTTAGGAAGGTTTAATCTTAAATAAGGGCTGATTGTATTCTACAGGATCACCATTTTTTATCAGAATTTCAGAAATAACTCCATTGCTCTCTGCTTCAATCTCATTCATGATCTTCATTGCTTCAACAATACAAAGAGTTTGACCTTTTTTTACGACATCTCCAGCTTTTACAAATGGTTCAGCTTCTGGCGAAGGAGCAGCATAGAATGTTCCAGGCATTGGTGACAATATTTGATTGTGATTAGCGCTCTCAGAATTTGCTGGTGGTGTATCCTGAGGCATGGTAGTAGAATTATCTTGAGTTAAAATGTCTGTATCACTGCTTAATTTTTGGTCTACAACGTTAATTCCGGGAGATTTTACAACTCGGTATTTTCTTCCCCAAAAATTGATATCTATTTCGTTAATATCGCTATTTTCTAATATGTATATAATTTCTTTTAATTTATCTTGCCACATGGTTTTCTCTAAATGTTGTTATGTATAATCCTGAGAAGATACGATTAACTTTTCACACGTTCAATATATTCTCCAGAACGAGTATCTATTTTTAACTGATCATCCGTATCTATAAAAAGCGGGACTTGAAGACTGTAACCTGTTTCGACTGTTGCAGGTTTGGTGGCACCGGTGGCTGTATTTCCTTTAACGCCAGGCTCAGTATCAGTTACACTTAATTCAACATGCGCCGGTAGCCTAACATCTAAAATCTCAATTCCATCAAAAAGCAAATCAACGTTCATTCCTGGTTTTAGAAAATTCTTATTATCATTTATATTTTCATTTGGGATATTGAATTGTTCGTAGGTTGCATTGTCCATGAAAATAAATGAATCAGAGTCATTATATAGAAATTGCATTCCTTTGGCTTCAATTTTGAGAAATTCAAGTTTTACTCCAGCATTAAATGTTTCGTCTACGATTTTTCCAGAAGAGATATCTTTTAACTTTGTCCTTACGAATGCAGGGCCCTTACCAGGCTTAACGTGCAAAAATTCAATCACTTTCATACGTTTGTTTTTATGAAAAAT